>Ga0306926_10000006_pt1 | contig 204995 bp, 167 predicted proteins | sample flu12Cox44000178_FD_203759 | JGI IMG/M metagenome (GOLD analysis project Ga0306926, IMG submission 203759) | Lab enrichment of tropical soil microbial communities from Luquillo Experimental Forest, Puerto Rico - flux8day.12C.oxic.44.000.178 (v2)... | ecosystem: Environmental > Terrestrial >... | reverse complement strand
GCACGCCGTCTAGCGCCGCTTCATCGTCGAGTCTCCGCAGAATTTCGCTGTCCCCGCCGATGGCGCGCCGGCGGTCCCAACAACCTTGCGGCCACCGTGCTAGCGCCCGCCGCGCAGCGTCCACCGATCGAGCCAGTCCAGCACGGTGTCGTGCCAGAGGATGCTGTTTTGCGGCTTTAGGACCCAGTGGTTCTCGTCGGGGAAGTAGAGGAGCCGGCTAGGGATCCCCTTCCGCTGGAGGGCGGTGAACGTCGCGAGCCCTCCGGTCTCTACGACGCGGAAGTCCTTCGCGCTGTGGACGACGAGAGTCGGCGTTTTCCAGTTCTTGACATAGTCGATTGGGTTGTGACGGGCGTACCCCTCGGGGTGCTCCCACGGCACGCCGCCGTGCTCCGCCTCGGGAAACCACAGCTCCTCCGTGGTGAAGTAGGCCATCCGCTCGTCGAGATTGCCGTCGTGCGCGACCAGGCAGGTGAAGCGGTCGGGCCAGTTCCCGGCGATCCAGTTGATCATGTAGCCGCCGTAGGAGGCGCCGAGCGCCGCGACCTTCGTCCCGTCCATCCACGGGTACTTCGCGAGCACGGACTCGAGCCCCTTCTTCAGATCCTCGAGCGGCTTCCCTCCCCAGTCCCCCTGGATCGCGTCGGTGAACGCCTGCCCGTACCCGGTCGACCCGTGGAAGTCGACCATCACCGCTGCGTACCCGTGGCCGGCATACGTCTGCGGGTTCCAGCGGTAGTGGAACTCGTCGGCGAACGACCCTTCGGGACCGCCGTGGATCAAGAACGCCACCGGATACTTCTTCTTGGCGTCGAAATCGACCGGCTTGACGACCCACGCGTAGACGGTGTCTCCCCGTGCGCCCTTGAAGCTGATCTGCTCGGGCTCGCCCAGGCGCGCCGCCGCGAGCCGGTCCGCGTTCAGACTCGTGATCGGGCGCGAGGCCCCTCCCGAAGCCGGCGTCACGTACAGCTCGGCGGGCCCCTTCAATGAGTCCATCTGGAAGACGACGCTCCTCCCGGCGGCGAGTGGCGAGGATGCGTGCCCGCCTCTCTCGAGCGTGCGCGCCTTCCCGGTCGCCGCGTCGACGGCGAAGATCGCGCGCCGCCCCAGATCGTCGGCGGCGCAGTAGATCTCCTTGCCGTCCGGCGACCAGGCCAGCTCGGCCGGGGAGCGATCCCAGGACTCGGTCAGGACCCGCTCGGTGCCGTCCGGCCACGCGCGGAGCACGATCCGGAACCGGTCGCTCTCCGACCCCGGGCGCTTCATCGCCAGATACGCGAGCGTCCGGCCGTCGGGAGAGAAGACCGGGAAGGCATCCCACGCCTTGTTCGCGGCGGTGAGGTTCCTGGGGGGAGCGCTCGCGTCCACCGGGGCGACGAACAGGTCGAAGTTGGTCGACCAGGCCTCCTCGCGCCCGGCATCGCGCGCGCCGAACACGATCGCTCGACCGTCCGGGGTGAACGTGTACTCGCTCGCGTCGCCGAACGGCTTCGACGGCACGTCGGCGTCCATCGCCTTCATGACGTCGACGGCCGCGCCGCCGGAGGCAGGCATCACGAAGACGTGCGAGCGGCGGCCGTCGGCCCAGGTGTCCCAGTGCCGGATGAAAAGGGAATCGTAGATTCGGCCCGACGACTTCCGCGCCGCCTCCTCGTCGAGCTTCTTCTTCGTCGCCTCCGGAGTCGTCTCCGGGAAGACCTCCATCGAGAAGGCGATCCGCGACCCGTCGGAGGAGAGCGTGAAGCTCCCGACGTCCAGCGGAAGCGCCGTCACCGGCTCCGGCTCGCCGCCGGTGAGGGCGAGCCTCCAGATCTGGGACGAACCGCCGCGCGTAGAGAGGAACAGGATCGATTTCCCGTCGGCGGCGAACACGCCGCTCGTGTCGGCCGCCTCGTGCCGGGTCAGCTTCCGCACCTGCGTGCCGTCGATCGATGACAGCCAGAGGTCGCTGCGGCGCTTGTTCGCCTCGAGGTCGACGGCCGAGACGGTGAAGACGATCCACGCGCCGTCCGGCGAGAGACGCGCCTCCGAGATCCGGTCGAACGCTACGAGGTCGCGGACGCCGAACGGGTGCGTCTCCCGGACCGCGGCGAAGGCGAGCGGGGCGAGCGTGCTGGAGAACAGGAAGGCGAGCGGAAGGAGTCGCATCGAAAAACCTCCGGATCGGCGCGCGAGTATACAATTCGAGAGGCGTGCGGCCGGACCGCATCCGCGCAGGGTGAACCGGCATGAGCGAGCATCGCAGCGAAGGGCGGCGGAAGAGCGACGAGGCGCTCCGGCAGAGCGAGGAGCGCTACCGTCGTCTCGTCGACCTCTCCCCCGACGCGGTCGTCATCGTCCAGGCGGGACACATCGTTTTCGTCAACCCCGCGGCGGTCACGCTGCTCGCGGCGAACGCCCCGGCCGAGATCGTCGGGCGGCGGGCCCTCGACTTCCTCCACCCCGACGAGCACCCGGCGCTCCTCGCTGGCATCCAGGAGGTGTTCGAGGGGACGAAGACGGCGGCGTTCGTGGAGCGGCGGTGCCTCCGGTTCGACGGGACGACGATCGACGTCGAGGTGGCCGCCACGCTCTACCCCGATCCGGGCGGCCCGGCCATCCAGATCATCCTCCGCGACATCACCCATCGGAAACGCGCGGAAGTGGCGCTGCGGAAGAGCGAGGAGCGCTTCCGCGAGATCGCCGAGTCGATCGACGAGGTCTTCTGGATCACCTCGCCCGACAAGAACCGGATGATCTACGTCAGCCCGGCCTACGAGAAGATCTGGGGGCGCTCCTGCGCGGACCTCTACGCGAATCCGCGCACCTGGCTCAGCCCCATCCACCCCGACGACCGCGACCGCGTCATCGAGGCCTCGCTGACCCGTCAGAGCCTGGGGACGTACGACGAGGCGTACCGCATCGTCGTGCCGGACGGCTCGATCCGCTGGATCCGCGACCGCGCGTACCCGATCTTCGACGACACGGGAACGATCGCGCGCATCATCGGCCTGGCCGAGGACATCACCGAGCGCAAGCGGGTCGAGGCCGAGCTGGTCGAGCTCTCCGGCCAGCTCGAGGCTCGGGTCGTCGAGAGGACGGCCCAGCTCCGGGAGGCGAACGAGGCGCTGCGCGGGGCGGAGGCGCGGCAGCGCGCGATCATGAGCGCGATCCCGGACCTCGTGCTGCGCATCCGGCGAGACGGCCTCTACCTGGACTTCCTGGCGCCGCGGGGCGCAGCCCCGATGCCGCCGGACCGGATCATCGGCTCGCGGTTGAACGAGTCTGGGTTTCCGACCGGCGTGGCGCTCGCGATCCAGGCGGGGATCGAGCGGGCCCTGTCGTCCGGGCGGGTCGAATCGCTCGAGTACGACCTCGCGGTCGAAGGCCAGCAGCGCTTCTTCGAGGCGCGCATCGCCCCCAGCGGCGCCGAGGAGATCGTCGCGACCGTCCGCGACGTCACCGACCGCAAGCTTGCGGAAGCGCAGCGCGAGCGGCTCGAGCATCAGCTCCGCCAGTCGCAGAAGATGGAGGCGATCGGCACGCTCGCCGGCGGGATCGCCCACGACTTCAACAACATCCTGACGGCGATCATCGGCCATACCGAGCTGCTGCGCGCCAAGCGGCCGGGCGATACGGACCTCCAGGAGCGCTTGAACGAGATCGCGAAGGCCGGGGGACGGGCGAAGGAGCTCGTCGCGCAGATCCTGACGTTCTCACGCCGTCAGGAGAGGACGCGCACGCAGATCGCGCTCGGTCCGGTCGTGCGCGAGGCCCTGCAGCTGCTCCGGGCGGCGATTCCTGCCTCGATCGCCATCGAGGCCGAGGTGGACGCCGACGTGCCGGAGGTCTTTGCGGACGCCACGCAGATCCACCAGGTGGTGATGAACCTGGCCGCCAACGCCGCCGCCGCCATGGCGTCCCGCCCGGGGCGCCTCAAGGTCGGCCTTGGCGCCGTGCGCGTCGACGCGGCGCTCGCGGCCCGCCATCCCACCCTCTCGGCGGGACCGTACGTGCGGCTGCAGGTTCGGGACGAGGGCGTCGGGATGCCGCCGGAGGTCGTCGAGCGGATCTTCGACCCGTTCTTCACGACGAAGGACGCCGGAGAGGGGACCGGCCTCGGTCTCTCGGTCGTCCACGGGATCGTCACCGCCCATGACGGCGTGATCCTCGTCGACAGCTGCCCCGACACCGGGACCACCTTCGACCTCTACTTCCCGGCGGTGACTGGAGGCGCCTCCGCCCCGAGCCGTCCCCACCCGGCGGCACCCCGAGGCGCCGGGGAGCACATCCTGTGCATCGACGACGAATCGACCCTCGTCGAGCTGCTCAAGGCGCAGCTCGAGGCGCTCGGCTACCGCGTCACGACGCACACATCGCCGGTCGAGGCGCTGGCGGACTTCCTGGCGCGCCCGTTCGCGTTCGACCTCGTGCTCACAGACCTGACGATGCCGGGGATGAACGGCGCCGACCTGATCGACCGGCTGCGGGCGGTCCGTCCGGAGCTACGGGTCGTGATGGCGACAGGCTACGGCCGCGTCATCAGCGAAGACAGGGCGAAGGAGCTGGGCATCGGGAAGCTCCTGCTCAAGCCGTTCTCGATGGCGGCACTCGGCGAGGCGATCCACGACGCGCTCGCGGGCGGGCGCATCACGTCCGATCGGGCCCGCGACTAGTGTCCACGGGCTTCGGCCGGGGCGGCCCGCCCTGATCGTCGAGCTGGACCAGCAGGTCTTCCTTGCGCTCCATCTCGCGCAGAACCTCGACCTTCCTCTCCGGCTCGAGGAGGTTCTGGACCTCCATCAACCCGGCGCGGGCGAGGGCGCTCCCGGCGCCTCTCCCCTCGCCGCGGCCGTACTTCCGTCGCTGCCGCGCGGACTCCAGCACGATCAGGAGAACGAGCAGCGAAAGACCGATGAGAATCGCGAGAAAGCTCAACGGAACCTCCGTGCCGCTTGCGCGCGTTATTTGGGACGCCGATCTTTTCCCGTCAAGCGGTCCCGCGCGGTCCGGGGCCGTGGCCGGACGACGGAGAGACCGCTAGAATCCTCGCACCGATCAGACAGGAGCCGCCGTTCGTGAACAAGAAGACCCTGGCCGCCGCCGCAGTCGCGGGACTTGCCGCCTTCTGGCCCTCCGCCGCGAATGCCCCCGCGGTCGGCGCGCGGCGGACGCTGGACGAGATGGCGCACGCTGCCGCTGCGGTGCGCGATTACACGATGACGCTCATCACGCAGGAATGGGACCATGGCACTCTGGGCCCTCCGCAGACGCTCGCGACGAAGTGGGCGCGGCCGTTCCAGGTCTACTACAAGCGACTTTGCGAGCCGCACAAGGGACGCGAGGTCCTGTTCTCCCCCGACTGGAACGAGGGGCGGCTCAAGGTGAGCCTTCACACCTGGCCGGTGAACGTCAGCGTCAACATCGACCCTCACGGCACCCTGGCCATGGAAGGGACGCACCACCCCGTCGACGAGACGTCGATGGTCTACCTGGTCGACGCCGTGCTCGGGAACTTCGCGAAGGCCGACCAGAACGGCGACGCCACGGTCGAGGACCTCGGCCCGGAGACGATCCTGGGGCGGCCGTGCGACCGGATCCGCCTGCAGGCGCGCTGGTCGACGACGACGCGGGTCCTGGGTCCGAAGGAGACCCTTTGGGACGTCAGCCGGACGGCCGACATCCCGATGGCGCCCCTCCTCCACGCGAACGCGGCGATGGGCTGGGAGACGCCTTCGGACGCAAAGCCCGGGCAGAAGGTCACGATCCCGCGTTACTACGGCGCGCGGGTGGATCTCTGGATCGACCAGGAGATGCGGCTGCCGCTGCGCGCCGAGATCTACGACGGCAACGACGCGATGTTCGAGCGCTTCGAGCACCGCGACCTGAAGGTGAACGTCGGGCTGAGGCCGATCGACTTCTCGCCGACGAACCCCCAGTACAAGTTCTGAGTCCCTTGGGACTAGGTCTGGTGCTCGGGGCGGAGGAGATCGTCGACCGTCTTCACCGGCGTGAAGGTCTCGAGCGGAACCTCGACGAACAGCGTCAGCCATCCGGCCATCGCGCCGTTCCAGAGACCCGGCCGCTCGAGGGCCAGGATCTCCCGCCCCCCGAAGCTCTTGCGCGTGACGATCGAGGCGGCCGGATCGACGAAGCGGTCGAGATCGAAGCGAGCGCCGGCCGCGTCGCGCATCGCGCAGGCCAGATCCACCGGATTGAAGTGCGTCGCCGAGCGGAACGTCGCCCGGGCCTGGGCTGCGGCCGGGTCGATCTGAGCGGGCTCGACGATCTGACGCGTGACCTGTCCTTCGCGGGTGCGCACCCAGAACGGCCCGCCTCCGGGCTCGCCGGTGTTCCGGACGACGCCGCAGACGCGGATCGGGCGGTCGAGCGCGTCCAGGAGCGCCCGGCGGCGCGCATCCGCCGGTAGCGAGACGGGAAGGGCGAGACCGAACCGGTCCCGCGCGAACCTTGCGGCTTCTTCGACCTGGGTGGGCTCGACGTCCGCCGCGCGGAGGCGAGCGACGTGGCCGTGCGTTTCCCGCGCGACCTCGACGAGCCGCCCGCCGAGGATCTTCTTCCAGAGAATCGTGGCCGCGCGGCGGGTTTCGGGCTGGACGTTGTCGATGTTCTTGACGAACAGGAGATCGGCGCCGAGCCCGGCGAGGTTGGCGAGGAGCGCGCCGTGCCCCGCCGGGCGCAGGACCAGCTCGCCGGAATCGGTCGTGAACGGACCGCCTTCCGTGGCACCCGCGAGCGTGTCGGTCGCCTCGTGTTGTGTCGAGAACTCGACCCGCATGGGGTCGTAGAGGCGGCGCTCCCGGTCGGCATGGGCCTGAAACGCGCCGCGGGCCTCCGGCGCCACGGTGAAGTGCACGCGGCCGCCCCCTTCCGCGTCACGGATCGTCGCGGCCGCCTCGGCGAGATGCTCGGCGAAGGGCGTGCGCGCACCGTTGGTCCCGCGGTGGAACGGGATCAGCCCCTTGGGCTTCGTCGCGTAGGACAGTCCGGCGGATCCGAGCAGCGCGTCGACGATCTCGGCCTCGCCCCCGGACCGGCGCAGCGTCTCCAGTGCGCGGCCGCGCGCGGCGAGGGCGGCGCTGAGGTCGTCGACGAACGGGAACCGGTCGAGATTGCGGATGAACTCGCCGGTGGCTCTCCCCGCAAGCAGGTCCTGGAACATCCGCGTCGCGGCCCCGGACGCCGGGACGAACTTCGTGAAGCGCGCCTGCGACGCCGCCTGCTCGTGGAGGAGCACGAGCCGCTCGCGCCCCTCCAGGGGGATCGCCTCGATCCCATCCCCGACGGTACAGGCGCGGACGAGGTCGGCGTACGTGGGGGGCGCTTCGAACAGGGCGAGCTGGCGGTGCGCCTCGTCCTCCGGAATGGCGCGCTTCCGGAGCTGCTCCTTCTGTCGATCCGTGAATTCAGCCACGCGGGTGCCAGGATAGCGCCAGGTCAGGGATCGACCGGCCGGACCTCGGTCAGCGGCGGGAGCGTGTACGGCACGACCCGCCGGAAGACCGCCGCCCCGGCGACCTCCTCGATCGGATAGAGAGCGCGCAAGCCCGTGGGAAGCTGCCGGTCGACGGCATCGAGGACCTGGAAGAAGCGATCGCCGCACGCGAGCACCGTGCCTGGGGTCCAGTCGGGCTTGCGGCGCGAGGCGACGACGACGAGCGGGGCGTCCGCGATGCCGACGCGCTCGCCGGGGACCAGCCGGTCGGCGACCTCCGGCCCCTCGAGCGCCAGCCGGGCGGCCTCCTCGCGCGCGGCGCGCCGGGCCCTGTGCTTCCGCCGCACGGTCGTCAGGACCGCGCCCGCGACCGGATCGCCGCGCCGCTCGCCGACCGCGGCCGCGACCGCGCGGTAGAGTCCGGTGACGAGGAGGTAGGTGCTCAGCCAGCCGAGCGGAGTGCCGACGACGAACTGGAGCGGCGCCAGCGCCGTCAGCGCGACCGACGAGGCGGTCGTCACCTCGGGTCCGGGGGCCGAGCCATCCTGCTGGCGCCGGGCGACGGCGAGCATCGCGTCGTCGTTCTCCGAGGCCGCCCGGATCGCGAAGCGGAGGAAGCCTCCGGCGCCGATGACGAAGCCGGCGAGCAGCGTGGCGATCGCCGCGGGAGCGCTCGAGCCGGCCTCCTCGACGCGGCGGAGGAACTCCCCCGAGCGCAGGGTGGCCATGGAGTGATTGTACGGAGAACCCGGCCCCCGCTACGGGCGAAGGAGCAAGAACGCGGCGAGGGCGCCAAGGGCCATCGCGACCATCGGGGGCGCCGCGACGAGGAACAGCCGCCGCCCGCCGACGACCGCGACGATGCCGAGCTTGACGACCATGTTCACCAGGAACGCGAGCAGGATCGCGAGCATCGCGTCCGCGAGGGGGAGGCTGCCGGCACCGAAGATCGTCGCCACCGCGAGCGTCGCGCCGTGGACGTCGCTCGTTCCGGCGATCGCGGCCGTCACGATCACTCCGGCGGCGCCCAGGGTCCGCGACGCGACCCCCGAGATCGCGAGAATGACTCCGAAGATCGCCGCCATGGCGAGCGCCGATTCCAGCTCGAGGGGGTTCGACAGCTCGAACGCGGCCTGGGGCGGCGTCGAACCGCCGCGCCGCCGCAGCCACCATGCCGCGGTCGCGCTCCCGAGGATTCCGACGGCGACCGGTGCCGCGATCATGAGCCCGGCGGTCGGCAGCAGGCTGCTCCCCGACACCCCGATGATCAGGATCTGGGCGGCGGCCGAGGCGACGTTCGCGAGCACGATGCCGATCGCGAGCGGGGCCGCGAAGTCGGGCTCGCCGCGCGCGCGCCGTGACAGCGAGAGCGTCGCCGCCGTCGACGACACGAGCCCGGCGCCGAACCCGGCGGCGGCGAGACCGCGGGACGGGCCGAGCGCGCGCACGGCGATGTATCCGGCGAACCCCACTCCGGCGATCGTCGTGAACAGCAGCCAGAGGCGCGACGGGTTGAACAGGCCCCACGGGTCGACCGCGCGATTGGGGAGGAGCGGGAGCACGACGAGAGCGATCACGAGGAAGGTGAGCGCGGCGTTGGCCTCCTTGTCGGAGAGGCCGTCGTGCGCGAAGCGGTGGATGCGCGGCTTGAGCCAGAGCACCGCGAGGATGATGACGCCCAGCATCGCCGCGAGGACCACGTCGTCGTGGGCGAGCCAGCCCAGGGCGAACGTCGCGACCGCGGCGACCTCCGTGGTCGTGCCGACGCCCGGCTCCGCCGGACCGCGCGGCCGCAGATAGGCGGCGATCGAGATCGCGGCGACGAACGCCGCCAGCACGATGCCCACGCCCCCGTTCGAGACGTGCGCCGCGAGCGTGCCGAGCATCGCGATCAGCGCGAACGTGCGCGAGCCGAACGCGAGATGCCCATCCTCGCGGGAGAGCGCGCGCTCGCGCTCGATGCCGAGCACCAGGCCCAGCGCCAGCGAGAGCAGGAACGGCTTGGCGGTCTCGAACACGTCGCCTCCGCCTGGAAGGCCTTTCTGTATCATGGGCGGCGCCGCTGAGCTATCCTCTTCCGCACCGAAGCTCTCCGAGGTCCGACGGTGCGCGTCGTCTCCCATCTCGATCCGTGGGTCCTCGAGGCGGAGCTGCTCGACCGCGTCGCCGCGACCCGTGCGCGCGATCCCTGGGGCCCGATCCTCGTGATCGTGCCGACCACGCGCCTCGCGGATCACGTGAAACGGCGCCTCGTGGAGCGGCTCGGAACCGTGCTGGGGGTCGAGATCCTCACGCACCGCGGGGTGGCGAGGCGGCTGCTGGCACTTGCGCAAAGCCCGGCGCCCCGCGCGCTGTCCCGGGACGTGTCGGACGTGGTGCTGGGTGAGGTCGTCCGGACCCCGCTGCCTGGGAGGATCAGGGAATTCCTGCGCGAGCGACCCCGCGCCATCGCTTCGCTCGCCGGCACCCTCGCGGATCTTCGCGAAGCAGGGGTCGAGCCCGGAGCAGCCCGACGTGTCCTGGACGGCGGCGACGCCGAGCTCGCCTCGATCTACGCCGCCTGGTCCGAGCGCTTGTCGCGCCTGGCGGTGGGCGGACTCTCCGACGACGCCGCCGTGGTCGGCCGCGCGATCGCCGTCGCCGCGGCGGGCGCGTCCCGCTACAGCTTGATCATCCATCACGGTGCCTACGATCTGATAGGAATTCACGCGGACCTCGTCAACGCATTGGACACAGGCCGCGAGGTGATCGCGCTCGTACCGGACCGGGTCGATCGGGTGTTCGGATTCGAGCGGCCGGGAGCGCGCACCGGCGTATCCGATCTCGAGGATCTGCTCGCTCGCAAGAGCGTCCGCTTGGCGCACGCGCAGGGCTCACGCGCGGAGATCAGGCTCGCTTCGCGGGAGGCGCTCAAGGCGGTGGCGGATGGAGCGTCGCCCCACGATGCCGCGATCCTCGTGAGGACATTCGGCCCGTACGCGTCCGCCGTCGAAGAGCTGTGCGCCGGCGGGGCGCCGGGGTGGCAGACCTCGCTCAACTCGCCGCTGCGGCGCGATCCGGCGATCGCTTCCCTCCTTGCGAGACTGCGTGCGGAGGCGAACGGTCCTGAGCGAAGCTGGGGCGCGCATGCGGGCGCCATTTCGGACCTCTCCCGGGCGATGCTCCCCGCGTCTGTCGCCGGAGCGGGGGCGGCGCTGTCTCGGATCCTCGTTGCGATGCGCTCGATCGAGCTCGATCTCGGCGTTGGCGGCCTGATCCCTCAACCCGTGGCGGTCGACTGGGTCAAGGCGGCGATCGACCGCGCGACCGTACCGCAGGGCGCGGAATCCGGGCCGATGATCCTCGATGTGATGCAGGCTCGGGGACTCACGCTCCATACCGTGGCCTTCGTCGGCCTCAATTCCGGGATCTTCCCGCGCGTCGGCCGCGCGGATCCGTTCCTGTCCGACGACTCGCGCCGCCACCTCGCGAAGAAAACGGGGCGGCCGGTCCCGATCCCGACCGACACGGAGGGCGAAGAGCGTCTCCTCCTCCTCGGCGCTCTCGGGTCGGGGCGTGAACAGGTTCTGCTGTCCTGGCGGCGCGCCGATGAGTCCGGCCGGCCCGTCGTCCCGTCTCTCGCTCTGCGGGACCTCGGCCGGATCGTCTGCGGCGCCCCCGGCGCCGACGAGCTCTCCGTGCGCGCGCGCGCGCTCCCGGCGCATCCGCTGGCCCGGCTCGAATCACTCGCGGGGGCGCCGGGGCTTCTCGACGCCGACGAGGAGGCCTTGTTGGTTGCCCTCCAGAGCCGCATCGCCGTTGACGGCGGGCGTTTCCTCAGCCAGCGCGCGCCCGAGCTCAGCGAAGGGTGCCGCTGGGTGGAAGCGGTTGAATCCTTCGGCCCCACAACGATGGCCGTCGATGGGCGGGCCGGCGCGCGCTCCATCGACGGAATCGCAGCCACCTCACTGGAAGCGCTCGGTCGATGTCCGCTGAAGTACTTCTTCGGCAAAGTTCTCAGAGTTCCCGAGCCGGAGACGCTCGTGGGGCCGCTCGAGCGGGACGCGGCGGATCTGGGCAATCGGATCCACAAAGTTCTCGAGCTGGCCTATCGGTCTCTCGTGTCGCTCGGCGCGCTCGAATCGGGTGATCCCGTACGCGCCCGAGCGGCCGCCGCGAAGGCGCTGGACGAAGCCTGGGCGAGGACCGCGGATGCCGTCGATGAGGAGCGCGCTCGGACCTATCCCTTGCTCGAGCGGATCGAGGCCGAGCGCGTCGGCGAGTCGCTGCGGGAGTTCGTTGCGTGGGATCTCGATCGCCTCCGTCGAATCGGAGCGCGGCCGGTAGAGTTCGAGCGGACGCTGTCGGAGTCGATCGCCCTACCCTCCGGCCGCGAGCTTTCCGTGAAGGCGAAGCTCGACAGGATCGCGGAGGGACCGGGGGTTCGGCGCGTCGGTGACTACAAGACCGGGCGAGGATCTCTCAAGTCGCGCGTCGATGCGAAGGCAATGCTCGCGGGGCTCGAGATGCAGGTGCCGCTGTACGCGATGCTCGCGGACGCCGAGGTCGAGCTGCTCCGCGTGGGGCCGGTGGTCGCTGCGGGCGCGAATGAGACGGAGCGTGTCACCGAGCCGTTCCGCGACTTCAAGACATCCGCACACCGTGGCGGTTTCCTCGAGACCATCGAGGTGCTGCTCGCAATGGCGGAACGCGGTGTGTATCCGTTTCGGAGCGAGCGCCACTGCACCTGGTGCGCCTACCGGCCCGCGTGCCGGAAGGGACACCCTCCGAGCGAGGCGCGTCAGGAGGCCGCCACGGACTCGTCCGACGCGCGTGCCTGCTGGCGGAAGACGACGACGCAGCCGCTGCTCGCCGACGTTCGCGCGGAGCATGCGCCGTGAGCCGCGCGCCGCGGGACGCAGGGCAGCGAGAGATCGCCGCGACCGAGTTCACGAGAAACCTCGTGGTGAGCGCCGGCGCGGGAACCGGAAAGACGAGCCTCCTGGTGGAACGGATCCTGATAGCCGTCGGCTCAGGACGCGTGCGGCTGGATCAGATCGCCGCGGTCACGTTCACGGAGAAGGCCGCCGGTGAGCTTCGGCACCGGCTCGCGGCAGGATTGGCGTCGCTTCGGGGGCCGATGGCGGCGCCCCCCGCTCCGGACGAGCCCGGCGAGGCGGTCCGGGCGCGGCGGCATCTCGCCTCCCGGCCAGGATTCGATCCTGCCGTCCTCTCCGCGAGGGCGGACGACGCGCTGGCACGGCTCGATGCGGCCGCGGTGTCCACCATCCACGGCTTCTGCGCCGAACTCCTGCGGTCGTACCCGGTGGAGGCGGCAATTCCGCCGGGATTCCGCGTCGAGCCCGGGCCCGTCGAGGAACAGCTGCGCGACGAGGTGTGGGCTGCATTTGCGGCCGAGGAACTCGGGCCGGCGGCCTCGCGACCCGCGATCTGGGAACGTGCGCTGTCGATCCTGACGATGTCTCAGCTTGCGCGTCTGGGCAAGGACCTCTCGCGGGGCGCGTTTTCTTCGTCGCTGCTTTCGACCCGCCCAGGGGCGATGATCGACCGGCTGCGGGACCGCGCGGCAGCGGTCGCTCGCGACATCCGCTCGGCGTCGCTCGTCACGGGCGTGGGCGAGGCCGCGCGCGATTGGTTCCGGAGAGCCGGGCGGGTGTGCGAGGCCCTCGAAACGGGCGGCCCTGACGCGGCGCGCGGAATCCTCCGGATGGACGACGCTCTCGCGAAGGAGACCGTGAACCTGAAGACGGTCGGCGTCCCTCCCGGCGACCGCCGACGTCTCGCGCGAATCGTCAGGGACGCCAAGGCCCTGCTTCGCAATCTGCCAAACCTCGACGACGCGGCTGCCGACGCCGTTCTGGAAGCGGTACTTCCGTACGCCCACCGGACGCGGCGTGAGTTCGCGCGCGCGGGATTCGTCGACTTCGATACGCTGCTCGTTGGAGCGCGCGACCTGCTCCGGGATCATCCGCTCGTGTGCGACGCCCTCAAGAGGCGGTTCCGGATGCTGCTCCTGGACGAGTTCCAGGACACCGATCCGGTCCAGTACGAGATCGTGATGTGGCTCGCGGAGGCTCTCGGCGAACACGCGGCCAACGCCTGGCGGACTCGCCTGGAGCCAGGACGCCTGTTCATCGTGGGAGATGCGAAACAATCGATCTACCGCTTCCGCGGCGCCGATTACGCCGCGTACCGCCGTGCGATCGATCACGTGGTCGAGCAGGGCGGGCAGGAGGTTTCGCTGACGTCGAACTTCCGCAGCGTCCCGGAGACGCTGGAGCCCATCAACGCGCTCTTCGCGGCGCCGCCGCGCGGGTGCTGGGAGGAATCCCCCTACCTCTCGCGGTACGAGCCGGTCGCCGCCGAAAAGGAGAGCTGCCGGAGAGCGGCGGTCGAGATCTGGACGACTCCGTCCTCCGGGGACGATGCGGAATCGCGGCGCCGGGCGGAAGGCGACGCGCTCGCCTCGGAGATTGCCGCGATCGTCCGGTCAGGCGCTCTTCGCTACCAGGACGTCATGGTGCTGTTCCGCTCCATGACCAACATCGGCATCTACCTGCGCCCGCTGCGCGAGGCCGGCATCCCGTTTGTCGTCAGCGGCGGGAGGGAATTCGCGGAGCGGAGCGAGATCGTTCACGCGATCGCGCTCCTGCGCGCGATCAACGACCCGGACGACCCGATCGCGCGCCTGGCCGTGCTCCGCTCGCCGGTCGGCGGCGTCCCCGACGACGAGATCGAACGCTTCGCCGCGAGGTCGGGCGCCTGGGGGCCCGAGGCGGCGATCGACCCGGCCTCCTGCCCGCGCGTGGCCGCGGCGCTGGCTCGGCTTGCAGAGCTCCGCGCGAGAGTCCTGTGCCTTCCGGTCGATCTCCGCATCCGTGCGATCGTCGAGCAATCAGGACTCCTGGCGCTCTCGGCGCTCGGCTTCGACGGCCCCCAGCGCGTCGCGAACCTGGAAAAGCTTGCCTGGGACGGTGCCGCGTTCGCGCGAGACGGTCGCCTCTCGTTCGAGGAGACGATCGATGCGCTCGAATCGCGTCCCCGCGGAGAGGACGAGGGCGACTCGCCGCTCTCCGACGAGGCGACGGACTCGGTGCGCCTGATGACGATCCACAAGGCGAAAGGCCTCGAGGCCCCGCTCGTCATTGTCGCGGACACGGCGGCGGGCCAGGCCGGCGGGAACGACCCCGACTACGATTACGCAAGCGTGGCGCGCATCGAGGAGTCCGAGGCGATCGCGGTGAGGACGCCGGGGGTGGTGAGCTCCGTCGAAGTTCTTCGGACGCTGGACGACCATCGGCACGAAGAGGCCGAGAATGTGCGGCTGCTGTACGTCGCTCTGACGCGAGCGGCCGACCGACTCGTCCTGCTGGCCGGAAGCGGACCGGGGAGCGGCTGGTCCGAAGCGCTGGCGGCCTGGGGCTTCGATTCGAAAGAACTTCAAGCCGACGGCGCGACGTTCGACGGAGGCAGGGTCCTGCATCGACTGATCGAGAAGGACGCGGTGCGCGGCGGTGCCGCCGCGGCTGTCCCGGCGGGCCGTCCTGGTGCCGTGGCCGCGTACGAGGCCGCACTCGCGCGGGCGTCCGCCGCCGCGTGGACTTTCCGCGCGCCGAGCCTGGAGGACGAACGCTCGGAAGACGCCGAGCCCGCGCGCGACGGGTCGATCGCGCCGGCGCTCGCGCGCGCGGTCGGGGTGGTCGTCCACCGTCGTCTCGAGCGTTTCGACGGCGACACCGCCGCCCTCGTCGCCGGCTTGGAGGCGAGCGCCGCAGATCCCGCGGAGCGGAACGGAGTCGGCGCCGCCGAGGTCGCCGCGGAGGCGCGAGCGGTGCTCGCGGCGTTCGCCGCCTCTCCCCTCGCGGCGCGCCTGACGGGGCTAGACGTTCTCGGACGCGAGGTGCCGATGCTCTTCCGCGAGGACGACGCGCGCGCGTGGAGCGGGACGATCGACCTGATCTACCGGGAGCCCGGCGGCACGATCGTTGTCGCCGACTACAAGACCGATGCCGCGCTCGATCTGGCCCTCGATCGCCACCGCGAGCAGCTGCGAATCTACGTCGAGGCCGTGCGCCGCGCGGTCCCGGGGGCTTCCGTGCGCGGCGAGCTCTGGATGGTGCGACATGGAGAGATTCTCTGAATCGGGATTCCTCGCAAGAAGAAGGGGACTAATCCAAGAAGAAGAATCCCCGAGTCAGAGAATTTCTCCGACGAACCGGTAGGGCTTCGCCGCCCAGGCGCCCGCGTACTCGACGCCGATCCGAGGCGTTCTTCGAATGCGGCGCGAGGCGACCGGCTCCCCCTTCTCGATCCACAGGGTCTGTCCGGTAAGGAACGATGCGCCGTCGAGGCGGCGGTCGATTCCGAACGCCCGTGTCAAGCGCCCCGGTCCCGGCACGACCTCCCCGCCGTCGAGCACCGCGGCGCGCAGGAGAACCGCCGAGGGCGCTCCCGCGTCTCCGGTGACGACGTTCAGGCAATGGTGCATGCCGTAGATGAGGTAGACGTACGCGAGCCCGCCGTCCTCCCACATCCAGCGATTGCGGCGCGTCAAGCCGAACCGCGCGTGGCTCGCGAGATCGCGCACGCCCGTGTACGCCTCGACCTCGACGAGGCGGCCGCGCACGACCGCCCCGGTCTCCAGGCGGCGGCATAGAGTCCGTCCGATGAGGTCGCGCGCGACCGTCAGCGGCGGTCGGCGGTAGAACGCGGCGCGCAGACGAGCCGTGCGTCCGATCTCCATCGAGGTTACGCTCCCCCCGTCGCCGAGGAGGCCATCATGAGAAGACCCGTCGCCCTGACCGTGCTCCTGCTCGCCGCCGCAGCGCTGCTCGTCTTAGCACTCCCGGCCGCCACGATCGCCGACGAGGTCCAGTCGGTCTTCGTAACGAACTTCCCCAAGGTCTTCTCCGTCCAGGGCACCGTCGGGATCGACGGGCCGGTCAAGCAGGCGAAGGCCGTCGCGCTCCGCGATGTCATCGTGCCGCCCGTCAGCCCCAAGGACACGGTTCGCTTGATCCAAGGGGGCTTGGTCGACAGCGACGGCTTCGCGAACATGGTGCTCAGCCTCCAGGGGGCGATCAAGGGGGAGGTCTACCGGTCGGGGACCGTCGGCGTGTTCCTCCTCCCCGACGAGGAGAACGTGGTCAAAGTGTTCGAGGAGAAGGGCCTGATGCAGTTCCCCGTCGAGGTCGCGGCGAGCGGCGTCTCCGGGGCGGCCCCCTACTTCGCCTCTCCGCAAGGGCGTGCTCTCATCGGTTTCCCGCGGTACCGGACCTACTTCTACAACACGACCGACAAGACGGTGACCGTCAACCTGTACACCTACATGACGAACTGATCGGGCACCGGCAAAGTAGAATCTAAGGATATGCCGAAGCCCCGAGTCTCCGCCGCCGGCGGCGTCGCCGCCCTCGCCTACGCCTGGAAGAAGGGGCGGGATGCCGGAGGAGTCGCCAAGCTCTACAAGCGCATGCGCGCGCGCAACGCCTGCAAGACCTGCGCGCTCGGGATGGGCGGCCAGCGGGGCGGGATGGTCAACGAGGAGCGCTCGTTTCCGGAGGTTTGCAAGAAATCGGTCCAGGCGCAGACCGGGGACATGCAGGCGCCGATCTCGGAATCGTTCTTCCGCGAGCACCCGATCCGGGAGCTCGAAACGTGGTCGTCGCTCCGGATGGAGGCGGCGGGCCGCCTCGCGTTCCCCGTCTCCTGGACGGCGGGCGACACGCACTTCCACCGCATCCGCTGGGACGCCGCCCTCGACCGCACCGCGCGCGCGCTCGCGGACGCCCCGCGCGACCAGGTCTTCTTCTACAGCTCCGGCCGCTCGTCGAACGAAGCCGCGTTTCTCATGCAGACGCTCGCGCGCGCCTACGGCACCCGGAACATCCACAACTGCTCCCACTACTGCCACCAGGCCTCCGGGGTCGCGCTCGGCCGACTCGTCGGCAGCGGCACCTCGACGCTGAGCCTCGACGATCTCGACCAGGCCGATCTCGCCATCGTCGCCGGCGCCAATCCGGCCTCGAACCACCCGCGTCTGATCGTGAAGCTCGTCGAGCTGCGGGCCCGCGGCGGAACGGTCATCGTCGTCAACCCGGTGAAGGAGCTCGGTCTCGTCCGCTTCCGGATTCCCTCGCGGCTCGGCTCGATGCTGGCGGGCTCCGACGTCTCGGACCTCTACCTGCAGCCGCACGTCGGATCGGACATCGCCGTGTTCAAGGCGCTCCTGAAGGGGCTCGCCGAGGAAGGGGCGATCGATCGCGCCTACCTCGCGACGCACGTCGACGGATGGGACGCGGTCGAAGCGGACGCCCGCGGCACGCCGTGGGAGACGCTGCTCGAGGCGTGCGGCCTCACGCGGGCCGAGATCGACCGGGCCGTGGAGAAGATCGCCGCGGCATCGCGCGGCGTCATGCTCTGGGCGATGGGCTTGACCCACCACGAGCACGGCGTCGCGAACGTGACGGCGCTGGCGAACCTCGCCCTCGCGCGCGGCTGGGTCGGCCGCGAGGGGTGCGGGCTCCTGCCGATCCGCGGCCACAGCAACGTGCAGGGTGTCGGCTCGATGGGGTTCACGCCCGCGATCAAGGACGCGTTCGCGAAGGCCATGGAGGACGCCTACCAGATCCCCGCCACCGGATCCCCCGGCCTCGACACGTACGGATGCATGCTCGCGGCCGAGGCGGGGAGGATCCGCGCCGCCGTGTTCCTCGGCGGGAACCTCTTTGCCTCGAACCCCGATCGCGCCTGGTCGGCGGCGGCGCTCCAGAAGATCGGAACGACCGCCTACATCACGACCAAGCTCAACGAAGGACACGTCCACGGGCGCGGCGCGTTCCACGTCCTGCTCCCCGTCCGCGCGCGCGACGAGGAAGCCCAGTCGACGACGCAGGAGAGCATGTTCAACTACGTGCGCCTGTCCGACGGCGGGGAGGCGCCTCCGCCGGGAGAGATCCGGTCCGAGGTCGAGGTCGTCTGCTCGCTGGCCGCGCGCCTGCTCCCGCCGGGGCCGTTCCCCTTCGCCACGATGACCGATCACGACGCGGTCCGGCGGGCGATCGCACGCGTCGTTCCGGGGTACGAGGAGATCGAGACGATCGGCGAGTCGAGGCGCGAGTTCCACGTGGCCGGCCGCGTGTTCCACGAGCCGCACTTCGCCACCCCGTCGGGGAAGGCGCGCGCGACGGTCCCTCCCCTTCCGTCCTTCCGGCCGTCGGAGGGCGAGTTCCGGCTCATGACGCTTCGCTCCGAAGGACAGTTCAACACGGTCGTCTACGAGGACGAGGACCTCTACCGGGGCACCACGCGGCGCGACGTCGTGATGATGAGCGAGGCCGACGCGCGCCGGCTCGGCCTGAGCGAGGACGAACCCGTCGACGTCGTGACCGTGCTCGGCCGGATGCGCGTCGTCGCCGCCTTCATCGACATACCGCCGGGGAATCTCGCCATGTACTACCCCGAGGCGAACGCCATCGTTCCCCGACGGATCGACCGGGATTCCGGGACCCCCGCGTTCAAGTCGGTGCTCGCCCGGCTCGAGCGGGCCGGAGCGTGAGCCGCCGGTACGACCTCGTCGCGTTCGATGTCGACGGCACCCTCGTCCGGCACCCTGAGGAAAAGACGGTCTGGGAGGTGCTGAACCTCCGCTTCACCGGCAGCGACGACCAGAACGCGCTGCGCTGGCGGGACTACCGGGAGGGGCGCCTCTCCTACGCCGAGTGGGTCGCCCTCGACATCGAGGGGTGGCGGAGCGCCGGGGCCACGCGCGCGTCGATGGTCGAGGGGATGGCCGGGCTTTCGCTTGTCGACGGCGCGCGGGAGACGCTCGGCGCCCTGAAGGCGGCCGGGATGCGCCTGGCGGTGATCTCCGGCACGCTCGACCTGCTCCTCGACGTGCTCTTCCCCGACCACCCGTTCGACGAGGTCTACACGAACCGGGTCGCGTTCGACGCCGGCGGAGCGATCACGTCCTGGCAGGCGACGCCGTTCGACATGGACGGCAAGGGCGTGGCGCTCCGCGCCATCGCGCTACGCGAGGAGATCCCGCTCCCGCGGTGCGCCTTCGTCGGCGACCACGCCAACGACCTCGCCGCGGCGCGATTGGCGGGGCTCGCGGTGGCGTTCAACCCGAAGAGCGCGGAGCTCGAAGCCGTGGCCCACGCGATCGTCCGCTCGACCGATCTTCGCGACATTCTCCGGTTCCTACTCCCGTAATCGAGCGACACGCGGCGTCCGCGGCCACGGCCGCGCGGCACACATTCGTCGGTCGGCGTTTCCGGCGCTGACGGGACTCGCGGCGGACATCGTGCCGGCCGTGTGACAGCGACGAATCCGTAGGCGCGTCCGCGGCGCCATCTCGCGTGACTGCTCGACTTACACCCGCATGCGGAAACTCAACAAAGCTTGAAGCAGCGCTCCAAAATACGCATATGCAATTACTTGTTATGGCATATGCGTTGCTCCGCTCTCGAGCGCCGCCTGGAACTCCGCCGGCGATCGCCGTCGGGAGCGGCGCGGAGAACGCGATGAAGAACAAGGGGTCGTGGGTGGGGCTGAAGATGGGCGCGGCTGCGGTCGCCGTGCTGGCGGCTTACGGTTCTGCCGCCGCGGTGCAGGTTCGATTCGAAGTTCCTGAGCCGTTCCGTGTCGTCGGTCGCGCGTTCGACGCGGGTGTCGTGTCGGTGCACAGCGTGGGCGCCTATACGCCCGGGACCGCGCTCCTCGAGGTGTGGGTCGGCGGGACCTGCATCGGTATGGTCACCGCCCGGACGGTCGACGCCGAGGTTCCCTCCGGCCATGACGAGGCGGTGTTCCATCGCGGCAGCGACGGCCGCCTCGAGATGCTGGGCTTCCGTGAATCGGGTCACCCCTCGGGCCGGACATTCCGCTTCGTGACCCCCGCGGCCGCATCACCGGCCGGAGGCGGGTCCTCTCTCACCGCCAGCCTGGGCACCGACTAATCGCCGGGGCGAAGGCGGTCGGCCGCTCGCAGGAGCGCGCAGACCGACTTCGCATCGCACACCTCGCCCGAGGCGGCCCGACGGGCCGCCTCGGCGAGCGGGAGGCGGACGACGGTGAGCACCTCGTCGTCCTCCGGAGCCGCGGTGGCCGCCGTCAGGTCGATCGCGGCAAAGAGCCAGATCTTTTCGTTCGTGAACCCCGGCGTCGTCCAGATCCAGCCCAGCGAGATCAGCCGCCCCGCGCGAAGCCCGGTCTCCTCCTCGACCTCGCGACGCGCGCACGCCTCCGGAGCCTCCCCGGGGTGGTCGAAGGTGCCGGCCGGGACCTCGAGGAGCCAGTCCCCCGTCGCGTGGCGGTACTGGCGGATGAGGACCGCGTTCCCGTCGGCGTCGACGGGAACGACCGCGGCGGCGCCCGGGTGACGGATGATCTCGAGGCGCGTGGTCTTCCCGTTGGGCAGACGCACCTCTTCGATGTCGACGCTCAGGATGCGTCCGGTGTGCGCGCGCTGGACAGACAGGGTGACGACGGGCTCCATGGCTCCTCTCCCTTCCTGAGGGATAATGCCCTCTCATGGCACATCCGATCTACCTCGACTACAACGCCTCGACGCCGGTGGCCCCGGAGGTTCTCGAGGTTCTCACGCGCGTCCTCCGCGACGTCCACGGGAACGCGCTCTCGACGCACGCCTACGGCGCGGCCGGGCGCGCGGTCCTCGAGACCGCCCGGGCACAGGTCGCCGCCTTGATCGGGGCGGAGCCCGACGAGATCGTCTTCACGAGCGGCGGGACCGAATCGAACAACGCGGCGGTCCACGGGGTCGCGGAGGCGCTCGCCGACCGCGGCCGCCACCTCGTCCTCACCGCGATCGAGCACTCCTCGGTCGATCAGCCGGCCCGCGCCCTCGAGGCGCGCGGCTGGGGGGCGGCGCGGGTGCCGGTCGACACCAACGGCGCCGTCGATCCGCGCGCGGTCGAGCACGCGATCCGGCCCGACACGGTCCTCGTCGCGGTGATGCACGCCAACAACGAGACCGGCGTCATCCAGCCGGTCCCCGCGGCCGCACGCGCGGCGAAGGCCCGCGGCGCGTTCGTTCTCACCGACGCCGCGCAGACGCTCGGGAAGATCCCGGTGGACGTCGACGCGCTCGGCGTCGATCTCCTGTCGATCGCGGGACACAAGCTGTATGCGCCCCAGGGGATCGGCGCGCTCTACATCCGGCGGGGGACGCCGTATGCCCCGCTCCATCGCGGCGCGGGGCACCAGGAAAACCGGCGCTCCGGAACGGAGACGGTCGCGCTCTCCGCCGCGCTCGGCGAGGCCTGCCGTCTCGCGACGGCCGAGCTCGAAACGCGTCGCGCCCACCTGGCGGCGATGCGGGATCGTCTCGAGCAGGCGCTGCGCGCCGCGTTTCCGGGACTCGTCGTCCACGGAGCCGCCGCGAAGCGCCTCCCGAACACGCTGTCGGCCGCCTTCCCGGGCGCCGATGCGATCGACCTGCTCGCGAGTGCCACCGGTGTGGCCGCGGGATCCGGGGCGGCGTGCCACTCCGGAAAGACTGAGCCCTCGAAGGTGCTCGTCGCCATGGGCGTATCCCCCGAGCTGGCGAGGCAGACGCTGCGCCTGACGACGGGGCGCGGAACGACCGCGGCGGAGATCGACGCCGCCGCGGCCGCGATCGCCGGCGCGGCCCGCGCGCTTGCCGGGGGCGCCCGCGCGTGAGCCGAGAGGTCGTTCACGACGGCGGTGCCTTGCGGGTGCGCTTCCCCTTCGACCGGCGCCTGGTCGACCTCGTGAAAACCCTCCCGAGGCGCCGGTGGCAAGCCGTCGATTCGGCGTGGTGGGTGCCCGAGGAGGACGTCGTCGCCCTGGTGGATCTTCTCCAGCCCGAAGGGTTCGCCTTCGACGAGACCGTGCGCACGCTGTACGCGGACCGCGGCGGCACGCGCGCCGTGCGCACCGCGGCGGCCGTTGCGGCCCCGCCGCGCCGCGGATTGTTCGACGCCGCACCGTCTCCCGCGGCCGAGGCGGCACCCCCCGATTCCTACACCGTGGGCCGCTTGAACCGGGAGGTCGCCGCCCTGCTCGCGTCGGCCTTCCCCGCCCCGATCTGGCTCACCGGGGAGATCAGCGGATTCAACCGCAGCTCTCACAAGCGGCACGTCGGCTTCACGCTCGTGGAGCGGAGCGCCGCGGGGGAGCCGGCGTACCAGGTCGCGGCGATCCTGTTCGAGGACGCCCGCCGCGAGATCGCGCGGAAGCTCGAGGCCGCGGGCTCGCCGTTCAGGCTCGAGGACGAGATCGAGATCCGCGTGCGCGCGCGGGTCGATCTCTACGACGCGTGGGGCGCCTACCGCGTCGTCGTCGAGGACCTCGACGTGGCGTTCACCCTCGGCGAGGCGGCACGGCGCCGCGAAGAGATCGTGCGCAAGCTGACGGCCGAGGGGCTCCTGGAGCGGAACGGAACACTCCCGATGCCCGACCTCCCCCTGCGCGTCGGGTTGGTCACGAGCCTCGCCTCCGATGCGTACCACGACGTGGTGCGCACGCTCGACGAGTCGGGGTTCGCCTTCCGCCTCACCGCTCACGGGGCCCGCGTCCAGGGGCGCTCGACCGAGCCGACCGTGCTCAACGCGCTCGACTGGTTCCGCGCGCGGGCCAGCGCCTTCGACGTGATCCTGATCTGCCGCGGCGGCGGGTCGCGCACCGATCTCGCCTGGTTCGACTCCGAGGCGCTCGGGAGGGCCGTCGCGCTCTTCCCGGTCCCGATCGTCGTCGGGATCGGCCACGAGCAGGACGTCTCGGTGCTCGATCACGTGGCGCGGCGCGCCAAGACGCCGACCGCCGCGGCGGCGCTGCTCGTCGCGCGCGTCCGGGAGGCGCTCGACCGGGTCGATGAGCTCGGCGGCGCGATCCTCCGGTCCGCCGGCTCGATCCTGGACGTCGAGCAGCGCCACCGGCGCGACGCCGCCCGGCGTCTCGTGCTGGCGGTACGCGCCTTCCTCGACGTCGAGAGCGTCGAGATCCGCCAGCATCGCGCGCGGCTTGCGCGCGCAGCCGAGCGCCGGATCTCCGTCGCGCGCGTCGCGCTCCTCGCGGGCGCCCGGCAAGTCGGCCTCGCCGCGCGCCGCGACCTCGCCTCCGAAAGGCGGCGCACGGGGGACATCTCACGCGCGCTCGGCCCGAGGGCGCTGCGCGGAACCGCCCTCGAGACCGAGCGTACGCAGGGGCGCGAGCGCCGGCTCTATCTGGTCGATCCGCGACGGGTCGTCGAACGCGGGTATGCGATCCTGCGCAAGGGCGAAGGGCCGGTCGTCTCGGATGCGGCCGCCGCCCCCGCCGGGACGCGCCTGACGGCGGAGCTTCGATCGGGGCGTTTGGCGCTCGTATCGGAAGGCCCGGAGCCGAGCACCCGGAAGGGACGAGGATGACCAAGAAGACCGAGAAGGAGCCGACCTACGGTCAGGCCGCCGCGCGGCTCGAGGAGATCCTCCGCAAGATCGAGGAGGGACAGGTCGACATCGACGAGCTGTCGGGGCTCGTCGGCGAAGCCGCCGCCCTCGTGACGCTCTGCCGGGACAAGATCCACGCGGCGGAGCTCCAGGTGAAGACGATCACCGAGCAGCTCGAGCGAGACGCCGCGGAGGAGGACTCCGAGGCGCCGGACGACGCCGAGCGCGGCGCAGACGGCGAGGACATCCGGTACTGACCGGCCGCCCATGACCGCCGACGAGATCTTCCGCGGGCGCCTCGTGATGGCGCCGATGACCCGGGGCACCGACCTGCCCTTTCGCCGGCTCGCCGGCGAGTGGGGCGCAGCCGTCTGCGTCGGCGAGATGGCATACGCCCACAAGACCGGCGGCCGAGAGCGCGGCGACCTCCCGCTCCTGCGGCGCCACCCGGCCGAATCGGTCTTCGGAGTCCAGCTCGCGGGGAAGATCCCCGAGGTGATGGCCGAGGCGGCGAGGGTCGCGCAGGACCAGGGGGCCGACTTCGTCGACGTCAACTGCGGCTGCCCGATCGACGAGGTCACGCGCCGCGGTTTCGGCGCCTCGCTGCTCCAGCGCCCCGGCAAGATCGCGAAGGTCGTGACCGCGATGAAGGCCGCGGTGACGATCCCCGTGACGATCAAGCTCAGGCTCGGCTGGACCGACGACGAGCCGACCTACCTCAAGGTCGCGCGCGCCGCCGTCGACGCCGGGGTCGATGCGATCGCGCTCCACGCGCGCAGCCGCGCGCAGCGCTACCGCCGGGCCGCCGACTGGGAGGCCGTGAAGACGCTTGCCGCCGAGGTCAAGGTGCCGGTCATCGGCAACGGGGACGTCTTCACCTGGCAGGACGCCCGCTCCCGCATGAGCGAGACCCGATGCGCCGCGGTCATGGTCGGCCGCTGGGCGCTCGCGAAGCCCTGGCTCTTCCGCGAGTTCACCGAGTCGCGGGAGATCGAGCCGACGGCCGCCGGACGCCTGGAGGTCGTGAGGCGGTACGTCGACCTGTGCCGCGAGCATTTCGGCGACGACGAGAAGGGGCGGACCCGCACGCGTCGCTTCCTGACGTTCCACCAGGATTTCTTCCGGCGCTTCCGGCGTGGGGCCGCGGCCTCGGCGGTCAACTCCGAGGATCCTCGCTCCTGGGGGGAGGAGCCTCAGGACGACCTCGAGGCCTGGCTCTGTCGCGCCGACGGACCGGGGGTCGCGGCTCTGGTCCGCTGGCTCGTGGACGGCGAGGAGACCGTCCCGCCGCCGCTCGAGCCCGACGCGCCCCGCGCGGTGACGATCGCCGCGCTCGGCTAACCTGCTAATCTTGGGCCCCGATTACCGGGGGAGCCGTCTCATGCGTCGAATCTCTGTGTCCATCGCCGGTTTCGTCCTGCTCTCGCTCGCCGCCTGCGACAAGGGCGCGGTCGGCAGCCACCAGCCAGCGGCGCAGTCGCAGGCCGCGGCCCCGGCGCAAGCCGCGGCCCCGGCGCAAGCCGCGGAGCCCGCCCCGCTCTCGCCGCGCGCCGAGGGTTCCGGAGGAGGCGATCTGCCGCCCGGTCATCCGCCGATCGGCGCCGCCCAAGGGGGTGCGCAAGGGATCGCGCCGCCTCCCGCGGGGAGCGGGACGGGAGCCTCCGGGCTGACGTGGAGCCTTCCCGCGGGGTGGGTGGAGGAGAAACCCGACTCTGCGATGCGCCGCGCGCAGTACCGCGTGCCCGGACCCGGAGGCGACGGCCAGTGCGTCGTCTTCTACTTCGGGCCCGGACAGGGGGGCGATCCGATGTCGAACGCCCAGCGCTGGGCGGGTCAATTCAAGCTGGCCGACGGGAAGCCCGCGGAGAGCGCGATGAAGACCTCGACGACCAGCGCCGGGGGGCTGACGATCCTCCACGTCGAGGTGAAGGGAACGTACAACGGCGGCATGACGATGACCGCGGAGCCCGCGACGCCGAAGCCCGGTTACATGCTCCTCGGCGCGGTCGCGGAAGGCCCGGACGCGAACTGGTTCTTCAAGTTCACGGGACCGGAGTCGACCGTGATGGCCCAGCGCGCGGCGTTCGACTCCCTGCTGGCCTCGCTCAAGCCCGGCGCGTGAGCGTCTTCTCGTCGGTCTCGCGGCTCATCAAGAAGTTCCTCTCCTCACTCTCGCGCTTCACCAGCCCGTTCTGGGCCGCGAACGGATCGGAGCTGTTCGAGCGGATCGCGTACTACGGGATGGCCCCCGTCCTCGTGCCGTACCTCGTCCAGGTCCGGCATTTCGACGAGTCATCCGCGATCCGGATCGGCGGCAATCTCGGTTTCACCGTCTATGGCCTGACGATCTTCTCGGGAATGTTCGCCGACTGGCTCGGTTACCGGCGTGCGATGCTCTTCGCGTACCTCCTGCTCGGCGCCGGCTACCTCGGAGTCCGCGCCGCGCCGAGCTTCCCGCTCGTGGTGCTCTCCCTGGCGCTGATCGCCCTTGGGGCGTCCATCATCAAGCCGGCCATCACGGGCACGGTCCAGAGAACCTGCGATGACGTCACGCGGCCGATCGGCTTCTCGATCTACTACACGCTCGTCAACTTCGGGGGATGGGCCGGACCCAATATCTCGGGAGTGGTCGCCGCGACGGCGGGGCTCGCGGCGGTCTTTCCGACCTCGGCCGTGGCGATCGGGGTCGCGCTCGCGGTCGTTCTCGTTCTGTACCGGAACGTCGAGAGCGCGGGCGCGCCGCCTCCGGGCCGCCTCGGGCATCTCGCGGCGGAGTTCCTGAAGATCCTCGCGACGCCGCGGTTGATGACGCTGTTCCTTCTCGTCGCGGGGTTCTGGAGCCTGTTCTTCCAGTTCTTCGGGGCGTTCACGACGTACCTGACGCAGGACCTCGGGCTATCGCAGCGGATGACCAATTTCCTCATCTCGCTCGACGCGCTGCTCATCATCGTCTGCCAGGTGCTCGTCGGGATTCTCACGCGCCACTGGACCACCGCCCGCGCGGTCTGGATCGGGGCCGCGATCGGCAGCTTCGCGTTCGGGATCATCGGGCTCGGCATGTCGCCCTGGCTCGCGGGCGCGGGCGTCGTCGTCTTCTCGATCGGCGAGATGATTTACTCGGCCCACTTCTACAAGTACCTCGGCAGCCTGGCCCCCGCGGGGCAGGAAGGGATGTATCTCGGCTTCGCCTTCCTGCCGATCGCGCTCGGCTCGCTTCTGTCCGGCTGGCTCGGCGGTCCGATCGCCTCCTGGGCGCGGAACGATCTCCACCATCCCGAGAAGATGTTCTGGGCGTTCGGGGCGGTCGGGCTCGCGGCGGCCGTGGGGCTGTGGATCCACGCCGCGGTCACGCTACATCGCGATCGCGGGCCCCGCCCCCTCCTCGGGTGACGCGCGGCGCGCGTCCCAGTAGAGGAACGCCCCCAGCCCGACGAAGACCGCGAGCCCCGCCCAGTTGAGGATCCGGTCGTTGAAGCCGAGCCAGTGGGAGAGGTCGGCCCCGAAGAACTTCACGACGGCGTCGAGCACACCGGCGATGGCGCCACCGGCGATCAGCCCGGAGGCGATGAGCGTACCGCGATTGCCGCGCGCGCGGTCGAGAGCGTCGTTCCCCGAGGGGCGCTTGATCATCCACCCGACGATCGCGCCGGCCAGGATCGGCGTGTTGAGCTCGATGGGCAGATACATCCCGAGGCCGAACGCGAGGGGCGAGATGCCGAGCATCTGCACCACGACCGCGATGACGGCGCCGACCCCGTAGAGGAACCACGGGACCTCGCCCTGCCCCATCACGGAGCCGAGCACGGCAGCCATCGCGTTCGCCTGCGGGGCGCCGACGGGAGTCGGGTGCCCGGCATCGGCGACGTAGCCGTACGCCGAGGCGAACAGGAGGATCACCGCGGTCACGGTCACCGACGCGAGCACCGACCCCCCCACGAGCGACCATTGGATGCGCTTCGGGGTCCCGCCGAGCCAGTAGCCGATCTTCATCATCGTGACCATCGACCCGGTCATCGACAGCGACGTGCAGACCACGCCCCCGATGAGGAGGACCGCGAGCTGCCCGCGGTCGCCCTTGAGCCCGAGCTGCGAGAGGACCACCGCCGAGATGATGAGCGTCGTGAGCGTCATCCCCGACACCGGCGTGACGCTGATGAGCGCCACCGCCCAGGCCGAGACGGCGGCGAACAGGAACGAGATGACCAGCGTGAGCAGCAGGGCGAGAACCGAGATCCCCGTCGCCCCCTCCATCCCGGAGAGAACCACGAACCGGAAGTAGCCCCAGAGCACCGCGGCGAGAGCGAGGCCGAGCAGCACGACGTTGCGCATCGGGATGTCCCGGTCGGTCCTGACGGCCCCCGCCCCGGTCCCCGGCTGGCGCATCCGCGCGATCTCCGAGAAGACCTTCTGGATCGCCTGTCCGATGATCGGGGACATCTTGATGATCGACAGGAACCCCGCGGAGAAGATCGTCCCGATGCCGATCAGGCGGACGTACTTCGTGAAGATCAAGGCGTAGTCCGCCCCGCGCAGCGCGGGTGCGCCCGCGTAAAGCGCCGTCCCCTCGGGGAGGACGGAGCCGAGCTTGGCGAAGAGCGGGATGAACGCGAAGTACGAGAGGAACGAGCCGGCGCAGATGATCGACGCGTAGCGTAGCCCGATGATGTAGCCGAGCCCCAGAACCGCAGCCGAGGTGTTCAGGTTGAACACCGCCCTGAACTTCTCGTTGAGCTTGTCGAGGCCGGGGACGAGCGCGGTCGTGAACGTGTCGCTCCACGTCTTGAGGGCGAGAGCGAGGAAGTCGACGACGACGGCGAGGCCCATCGAATAGAGAAGGATGCCGGCCTGCTTGCCGCCCCGCGCGCCGGTCACGAGGATCTCGGTCGTGGCCGTCGCCTCGGGGAACGGGAGCTTGCCGTGCATCTCCGCGACGAAGTACCTGCGGAATGGAATGAGGAACACGACGCCGAGGATCGCCCCCAGGAGCGGCACGACGAAGATCTGGAAGAAGCTCGAGTACCCCTCGAGCTTGAGGATGTAGATCGCCGGCATCGTGAAGACGGATCCGCCCACGACGATACCGGCCGTCGCTCCCAGCACGACGGTCATCGTGTTCTCGAGGAGCGTGGATTTCCGCGGGACGATCGCCGAGAACCCGATCGTCAGGATCGCGATGGGAATCGCGGTCTCGATTCCCTGGCCGAGCTTCAACGCGACGTACGCGGCGGCCGCGGAGAAGATGACGGTCATCACGATCCCGAGAGCGATCGCTCGGGGGGTGACCTCGGCGATCGGGGATTCGGGAGAGACGACGGGATTGTAGCTCTCGCCCGGGGCGAGCTCTCGATACGCATTGTCGGGGAGGCGGGTGTCCGCTTCGGGACCGGTCGTCATCGCGCACCTCGTCCACGCACGGGTTTCGGAACCGGTCGCGGATTGTAACGTCGATCCGGGCGCCGCCCGGCCGAAATCGACGGCACCCGCCGTCAACGCCCTCGCGGTGAGGCGTACAGCCGGATCGCCCCCTTCTCGTCCTTCTTGATCCCGACGACGACCGGCAGGTCGCCGAGCGGGGCCTCCGCGACGTGTCCGGTGAAGTCGAGGAGGCGCACAGGAGTCCGCCCCTCGAACCGGGCCTCCACGAGACGGTCGATCGCGCCGGGCTCGGTGTCCCCGGGCTCGCAGGTGAATCGGGGCAGAGACGCGGCGCCGGAGGCACTCTTGACGACGTCGGTGACGTCGAGCTTGTCCTCGAGGCTCTTCTCGCCCGCGAGGACGAGAACGATCCCACCGTCGTCGCGATGGCCGGACTTGCGCCCCGCTTCGGTCGCGCAGTCGGCGGGGACGAACGACGGGTGGTCGAGCACGACCGAGATCGTGTGCCGCGCTCCGTCGCGAAGGTCGATCGACTCGGCCTCGCGGATGAGCGAGCCGGCGGGGAGCATGGCGAGCAGCCCCTTCGCCCCGGGCCCCGTGGGCGGGAGGTCGTAGACGTAGGAGGTCTTCAGCTTCGTCGTGAACGACTGAAAGACCAGGCTGCGTTTGCGCGGCGGCTTCGAGCCCGTCGCCTGCTTGAATGCGGCGTCGAACGCCGCGTCGTCCCAGTCGCGCCGGGCCGTCAGGAACGCCGTCGACGGATCGGCGATCGTCCCGTCCGCCGCCAGCTCGATGCGCAGCACCAGGTCGTAGGGCTTCGACCGATCGGAGATCAGGAGCCACGAGGCCGGCCATCCCGAGGCCCGGCCGATCGTGCGGAAGCACGCCTCCAGGCGCGCCGCGTCCGCGAGGGATCCGATCGCGACCTTCGACCCGTCCGGGGCGTCGAGGGTCTTGCCGGCGAGCCGGCCCGCGAGCGAGGCCGCCAGCGAGGGTATCGCCGAGGGATCGGGCGCCCGCACGTCCGTCTTCGCGTTCGCCAGCGTGACCGCCGCCGCCGCAACCGCCGCCAGGAGCCTCGTTCGCATCGCGGGGAGGCTAGCGCCTCTCTTCCGCCGAGACAACCGGTCCGTTCCGGCGCGGGAACCGGACCGGGGCCCTCCGTCTTGATCGCGGGGCCGCACACGCTCTAACGTCGCACCCGCCTCCTCGCACGGGTGGAACACGATGACGCAGCTCGCATCGAGGACCTCGTCTCCCACGCTCGACGATCGCTTCCTCCTCGTGGAGGCGATCGGGCGCGGAGGCCACGGGCGCGTCTATCGCGCCTACGACCGGGTCGAGCGGCGCGAGGTCGCGATCAAGGTCGTCCCGCGCGACCCGGACGATCCCACCCGGCCGCCGAGCGAGGGGGAGTTCGCCGCGTGGATCCGGCTGCGCCACCCGAACGTCGTCCGGGCCTACGAGCTGGGGTATGCGCGCACCGGCCCGCTGCCGCGGGGGAGCGCCTACCTGGTGCTGGAGCTCGTTCGCGGCGTCCCGGTGCACCGCGCGCTCGCGCCGGGACGCATTCCCGGCGCCGTGCTCGAGGAGGTCGCGCGCCGGGCGCTCCGGGCGCTCGACCACGTCCACCGCGCGAGCCTCGTCCACCGCGACCTCAAGCCCGGAAACGTGCTCGTGACGCCGTCGCGTCGCGGCTGCGGACGCTTGAAGCTGACCGACTTCGGCCTGGCTTCGCAGACCGGGCAAGCGAGCGAGCCCGGACGCGTGAGCGGATCGCTTCCGTACCTCTCCCCCGAGTCGATCCTAGGCGAGGCGCTCGACGGCCGTGCGGATCTCTACGGGCTCGGCATCCTCCTCTACTTCCTCGCCTCCGGGCGCCTGCCGCTCTCGGCGCGCGCGCCCGAGCACTGGCTGCGCTGGCACCTCGATGGTCCTCCCGTCGATCTGGCGCGCGCGGGCACGCCGGCGAGCCCGCGGCTGTCCGCCGTCGTTTCCCGTCTCACCTCGCGCGATCGCGACGCGCGCTATCCCACCGCGGCCGAGGCGCTCTCCGCCCTGGGGCCGGCCGGACCACCGGGACCGGCGAGCGCCTCGGCCTCCCTCCCCGCGGGCGAGCGCGCGGCGTTGCGCTTCGCGATCGATGCCGCCCGGCGAGGCGAGCGGCGCGCGCTGCGGTGCCCGGCCCGGCCGGGGGCGGAGCGGGCCGTCCGTCACGAGCTCCAGGCGGCGACGGCGGCGCTCGACGTCTCTCTCGCGCGCATCGCGCGGCAGCCCGCGGCGCGCTACGCGAATCTCGACCGGGTCGTGTTGCGCTTGCTCCTCGAGCGGGGGCGCGGCGTCGAGGCGCTGGTCGCGCGGCACCACCTCCATCGAGGCTTGCCGCTCAGCCTGCTCGGAGGCGTGCCGGTCTGGGACCGGCTCGATCGCGACGAAGGGGCGGCGCGGGGTCCGGGAACGCTTCCGGTCGTCGCCCGGGGCGTCGCGGAGTTCCTCCTCGACGCCTCGCGCCGCCGGGCGCTGGCCGTCCTCGTGGAGCGCTCGGCGCTCTCCGACCCGCTCGCGGCCTCCGTGACCGATTACCTGGCCCGCGCGATCGCCGTGTCCCCGGGGCCGCGCGAGGGGGCCGCCGGTCTCCTGCTCGTCTCCCCGGACGTCACATGTGGGCGATCACGGCGTCCCCGAACTCCGAGCACTTGACCTCGGTCGCCCCCTCCATCAGACGCGCGAAGTCGTACGTGACGCGCTTGGCGGCGATGGCGCCGTCCATCCCCTTGATGATCAGGTCGGCGGCCTCGGTCCACCCGAGGTAGCGGAGCATCATCTCTCCCGAGAGGACGACCGAGCCGGGATTGACGCGATCGAGGCCGGCGTACTTCGGGGCAGTGCCGTGGGTGGCCTCGAAGACGGCATGCCCGCTAACGTAGTTGATGTTCCCGCCGGGCGCGATGCCGATCCCGCCGACCTGCGCCGCGAGCGCGTCCGAATCATAGTCGCCGTTCAGGTTGAGCGTCGCGACGACGTCGAACTCGGTCGGCCGAGTGAGGATCTGCTGCAGGAAGATGTCGGCGATGGTGTCCTTGATGACGATCTTCCCGGCGTCGATCGCCGTCTTTTGCTCCGCGTTGGCGGCCGCCTCGCCCCTGGCGGCGCGGGTCTTCTCCCACTGCTCCCAGGTGTAGACCGACCCGGCGAACTCGCGCTCCGCGAGCTGGTATCCCCAGGTCCTGAAGGCGCCCTCGGTGAACTTCATGATGTTCCCCTTGTGCACCAGCGTCACGCTCTTCCTCTTGTTCCTGATCGCGTAGGCGATGGCGGCGCGGATCAACCGCTCGCTCCCCTCGCGCGAGACGGGCTTCAGCCCGATCGCGACCGTTTCGGGGAAGCGGATCTTCTTGTAGGCGGCGGGGAACTCCGAGCGGAGGAACTGCACGACCTTGCGGAGGTCCTCGCTTCCCTCCGGGAACTCGATGCCCGCGTAGATGTCCTCGGTGTTCTCCCGGAAGATCACCATGTCGACGGACTCCGGGTGCTTCACCGGCGACGGGACGCCGCGGAACCAGCGGACCGGCCGCAGGCAGACGTAGAGGTCGAGGATCTGGCGCAACGCGACGTTGAGCGACCGGATGCCTCCTCCGACCGGCGTGGTCAGGGGCCCCTTGATGCCGACGAGGTACTTGCGGAACGCATCGAGCGTTTCGTCGGGGAGCCAGCTCCCCGTCCGGTCGAACGCCTTCTGTCCGGCGAGAACCTCCATCCAGCCGATGGAGCGCTTACCGCCGTACGCCTTCGCCACCGCCGCGTCGAGGACCCGTACCGACGCCCGCCAGATGTCGGGTCCGGTCCCGTCCCCCTCGATGAACGGGATCACCGGATGATCCGGAACCTGCATCCGGCCCTCGCTCTGCCTGATCGCCTCGCCCTTCGTGTCGGTCATCGGTTCGACTCCTCGTCGGCGCCGCGCAGCCGGCGCTCGGAACGGTAAGGATAGATGTCCAGGATCTCTCCGCGCCGGTGGCGCTCCTGCATGCGTTGCCAGAACTCCGCGTGGAGCAGCTCGCCGTGGCGCGCGAGGAAGACCTCGAGAAGCTCCCCCGAGAGCCCCAGGAACGGCCGGAATTCCTCGGGGAAGATGTCCTTGTCGCCCACATAGAACCACGGCTCCCCGGCGACCTCCTCGGCGTCGCCCCGGGCCTCCGGGAGCGTACGGAAGTTGAGGTCGGTCAGGAGCGTCAGCTCGTCGTAGTCGTAGAAGATCAGCCGGCCGTGGCGCGTCACCCCGAAGTTCTTGAGCAGCATGTCGCCCGGAAAGATATTCGTCGCGGCGAGATCCCGCAGCACCTGGCCGTACTCGAGGACCGCGTCGCGGGCCGCGGCGGGGCTCGCCTCCTTCAGGTAGATGTCGAGGGGCCGGAGGCGGCGCTCGGTGTAGAGATGGTCGATGACGACGCTGCCGGCGCGGATTCTCACCGTTTCTTTCGCGACGTGGGTCAACTCGTCGAGAAGATCGGGGTCGAACCGGCCGGCGTCGAACTCGAGGTGCTCGAACTCCTGGGCGTCCACGAGCCGGCCGGCGCGGTCGTGCCGGAAAACGAGACTGTATTTGTCCCGAACCTCCTGCCGGGTGACCGTCTTCGGGTAGTCGAACGTGTCCTTGATCACCTTGAAGACGACGTCGAACCGCGGGAGCGTGAAGACGGTCATGACCATGCCCCGCTGGCCGGGGGCCCGCTCGAACTGGTCCTCCGTCACGGCGAGATGGGCGAGCACCGAGCGATACAGCTCCGTCTTGCCGTGCTTGTTCCAGCCGACCGCGGTGTAGAGCTCCGCGACGGGCTTCCGGGGCATGATCGCCTTGAGGAAGAGCACCGTGTCGCGCGGGCTGTCCATGTCCACGAGGAAGTACGACCGCGCGAAGCTGAAGACGATGCTGACCTCGTCCTCGTTCAGGAGAACGGCGTCCACGACGATCCGCCCGCGCGGGTTCGCGAGCGCGATCAGCAGCGGCAGATCCCCGCGATCGGTCAGGACGCGGCCGACGAGGTACGCCGCCTTCCCGCGGAAGAACTCCGCGCGCACGAGGTCGATCGCTTGCACGTCGGCGCCGGACAGCGCCGCCTCGATCCGTCGCGCGACGCGGGCGGCGTCTTGCTCGACGTCCTCCCAGCCGGGCGCGAAGCGGAACTCGCCGAGCAGGGCACGGACGAGGGCGTCGAGCGAACCGGAGGGGAAGAACCGCGTCGTGCCGGCCGTCGAGACGGGTAACCACCGCGGGGACATCCCGGGGGTCACGTACTCGACGGCGGGATCGACGCCGATCGTGTGGAAGATCCGCCGGGTGAAGGAATTGAAGAACGTCTCCGCCAACTCCACGTCCCAGCGGGTCGCGACCCGCGCGGCGAATGCCTCGCGCAGCGCGGTCCAGGAGGGCCGGTCCTCCGCCCGGGGCCCCAGGAGGGCGAGGAGCTTCGCCAGACCCTCGTTCACGGCCTCGGTATAGAGATCGAACCGCCGGGCGGAGTCCCGCTGCATGGCTTGCCAGTCCTGCGTTTCGAAGTGGGCGCGGGCGCGGCGCGTGAGCTGGCGGAAGCGGGAGACGTACTCGTGGAACGTGTCCGCGATGACCGCGGCGGCAGCGTCCTCTACGGCGCGGTCGTGGGCGCGGCTCGTCGACACCCGCCGGAGTTTAGCAAGCTCGGATAGACTCGGTGGGGAGCGGGCGAGGTGAACCGAATGCGCGCATCCGCGATCGTGGCCGGTGTGGTGCTCTCCGCGGCCGCCGCCGGTCCGGCCGGGGCCACCGACCGGTTCGACCTGGTGATCCGCGGCGGCACCGTGTACGACGGGACAGGATCCCCCGGCCGCCGGGCCGACGTCGGCCTGCGCGGCGACCGCGTCGCGGAGATCGGGGATCTGTCCAAGGCCTCCGCCCGGAAGACGATCGACGCGCGGGGGCTCGCGGTCGCGCCGGGGTTCATCAACATGCTCTCCTGGGCGCCCGACGCGCTGATCGCCGACGGCCGCTCGATGAGCGACATCAAGCAGGGGGTCACGCTCGAGGTCTTCGGCGAAGGGTGGTCGATGGGACCGCTGAACGAGTCGATGAAGGCCGAGGCGAGGAAGCAGCAGGGAGACATCAAGTACGACATCGACTGGACGACCCTCGGGGAGTTCCTCGACCGCCTCGTCGCCCGCGGGATCACCCCGAACGTGGCGAGCTTCGTCGGCGCGACGACCCTGCGCATCCACGAGCTGGGGTACGCGGACCGGGCGCCGACCAAGGACGAGCTCGACCGGATGGACGCGCTCGCCCGCCAGGCGATGGGCGAGGGCGCGCTCGGCATCGGCGCCGCGCTGATCTACGCGCCGGCGTTCTACGCGAAGACCCCCGAGCTCGTCTCCCTGGTGAAGGCCGCCTCGGAGTCGGGCGGCGGCTACGTCGCGCACATGCGCAGCGAGGCGAACCGCCTCCTCGAAGCCATCGACGAGACCATCGAGATCGCTAAGGAGGGGCACTGCCACGGCGAGGCGTACCACCTGAAGGCCGCGGGCCAGCCGAACTGGGACAAGATGCCGCAGGCGATCGCGAGGATCGACGCCGCGCGCAAGGACGGCCTCTCGATCAGCGCCAACATGTACACCTACGTTGCGGGGGCGACGGGTCTCGACGCCGCGATGCCGCCGTGGGTGCAGGAGGGCGGTCTCGACGCGTGGGTGGACCGTCTCAAGAAGCCCGAGATCCGCGCCCGGGTCCTGCAGGAGATGAGGAGCCCCACCGATGCCTGGGAGAACCTCTGGCTGATGGCGGGCTCCGCCGACCGGGTGCAGTTCATCGGTTTCAAGACCGCGAAGCTCAAGCCGCTGACCGGCAAGACGCTCGCCGAGGTCGCGAAGATGCGCGGCACCTCTCCCGAGGACACGATGATCGACCTCGTGATCGAGGACCACACGCGGGTCGACACCGCGTACTTCCTCATGAGCGAGGACAACGTCGAGCTGGGCCTCTCGCAGCCCTGGGTCGCTCTCGGCTCGGACGCGGAATCGTCGGCCCCCGAGGGGGTGTTCCTCAAGGCGAGCACGCACCCGCGCGCGTACGGCAACTTCGCCCGCTTCCTCGGGCACTACGTGCGCGACCGGAAGATCGCCCCGCTCCCCGACGCGATCCGCCGCCTGACGCGCCTGCCGGCGGAGAACTGGAAGCTGAAGGATCGCGGCTGCCTCGACCCCGGCTGCTACGCCGACGTGGTCGTCTTCGATCCCGCAACGATCGCGGACCACGCTACGTTCGAGAAGCCGCAGGTCTTCGCGACCGGCGTCTCGGACGTCGTCGTCAACGGCGTCCCCGTCCTCAAGAACGGCAAGCACACGGGAGCGCGGCCCGGCCGCGTCGTGCGTGGCCCGGGATGGTGCGGGTGGACGCCGGAGGGGTGTCCGGAGGCGCCCGCGCTCAAGCCGTCGACGACGATCGTGCAGGCCGAGCGATCGGTGTACTGACGGGCGAGATCAACCCGCGAGCGGAAGGGGTGCCGGGACCTTCTTCATTTTCCTGCTCGCACGAAATATGTCGACGGCCTGCTGGGCATTGAGCCAGAACTCGGGGCTCATGCGGAACGCGGCAGCGAGGCGGATCGCCATGTCGGCGGTCACCGAGGTCCTCCCGTTCACGATGCGGTTGATCACCTTCACGTCACACCGGATATGCTCGGCGAGCTCCGCCTGTGTCATCGACATCGGTTTGAGAAACTCCTCCCTGAGGATCTCTCCAGGGGACGTAGGTTCTCGACGAATCTTCATCATCTCGGCCTCCCGATATCAGTGGTAGTCGGTGATCTTCACATGCGCGGGGCCGTCGCGCGTCCACTCGAATGTCACCCTCCATCGATCGTTGATTCGGATGCTGTGGTGTCCCTGCAACGATCCCCGCAGCGCTTCGAGTCGATTCCCCGGTGGACTCCTCAGATCGTCGAGGGTGAACGCGTAGTGGAGCATGTCGAGCTTTCTTCTCGCGACGTTTCGTACCGCGCCCCATCCGACACCGGAGCGGACGCGCCCCGTGACGAAGAACTCTTGTGTGGCTCGGTCCGCGAATGATCGAATGGCCACGGACCAAATATACCTCGATCAGGTATATTTGGCAATCGGGTTAGGCACACGCCGTGTATGGAAACCAGGCGCAAAGGAGTAGTCTGATCGCCCGGGAGGTGGAGGCGCCGTGCGAGAAAATCGCCAACGAGGATTCTGTCTCGCCCTTGCCGCCGGCCTCCTCTGGTACACCCCCGGTGCCACCGTCGATCCCACGAGTGGCGCGGTTACTCATGGGCCCGTCACCCAGAAGGTGGCCGGGTGCTCCTCCTGGACACTCGACGGTTATCGTCTCGGCATGGCCGACGCCGAGATCCTCGCGATCCGCCCGGCCACGATCCAGGTACCAGGCCAGGGACAAATCGTCGTGAAGGGCCGCTTCTCGGGTGTCGTCGTCGTCGATCCTGCCGCAGGGCTCGTCAAGTGGGAGGCGACCTACCAGAACGTGACCGCGAGCGCGCTCCGGGCGGCGATTCGGGACGAGCACGGAGAGCCGGTGTCGGACGTCATCAGTGATCTTTCGCTGCCGGAGAACCCGACGATGCATCAGCGGCGCACGACCTGGAAGAGCGACGCGTGCGACGCCGCGATCATCGTGTATGAGAACAAGATCGCGGGCGGCGGGTCGTCACGTACCGGCTCCGCGACCCTTCTTCGCGCGTCGGATCTGCCGAAGAGCGTTTCGGGACCGCGCTAGCTCGCGTCAGTCTACGATTCGAACCGACTCGAGGATCTTCTCGAACAGCGCATCGTCATCCAACTTGTACTCCACCTTCGAGAGATGCACGTCGATCCAGAATCCGTCGCGGACGAGGTAGGCGTTCATGCTTTTCTGCTGGACGCTCTGTCCCTTGTAGGTCGGAACGAAGTATTCCATCAGCGCCATCGCACCGCGCTCGGAGCGCTTGATGTTCTGACGCTCCATCGGGCTCGCCGTCTGCATGGTCCTCCAGGCGTCCTCACGGTGATCAACGGCGGTCCACCCGGGCTTCGACGTCTCGATGAACGCGGTGATGATCATGTGGGTCGTCCGGTTCTGCCCGGAAAGCTTCGTCCCGGGAGGATCCTCGCGGATTTGAATCGGCTCGAGATCGAAGCCCGGCAAGTCGATCGCGAGAGACCACTTGGGTCCGGGAGCACGGAGTCGAACTGTGCCTTCAGGCGATTGCTTGGGCGGCAGGGGCGGCGCGAGGGTGGCCGTGCGGACGATCTCACGTGCGGCCAGGCGTTCCGCGCCGTCCTTGTCGTTCGTGAGGATCGTGAACGTGACGAGAATACCGCCCATCGCCGAAGCGCCCTGGTCGACGAACTTGAAGTTGTCGGGCGTCGGGTTCGTCACGGTCTTGTCGGTGGCGCTCAGGTAGAACGCCCGGACGCCCGGCCCCGACATCGTCCGGACCGGAAGGGACGACTCAACGGCTGTCGCCGCGAGCCTGGGCTTGAGGGCCTCGAGCGTCTGCTGGGCTGCTTCTACCGAGTCCTTCTTCTCGCTGACGGGAAGCGGGGTGAGCAGCAGAATGAGCTGCGCATCACCCGGAGGAGTTACGGTGATGGCACGCCCGCCGGGCGATGATTCTCCCTGGCTCGCGGCCGTCCAGCCTTCGGGGATCTCGAGCACGAGAACGCCGAACGGACCAACACTGAAGCGGCTCTGCGCTGCGTGTGTGACCGTGGCCGCCAGCAGCAGCGCGGCCGAGAGCAATTTCCTCGGCAAGGTCATGCTTGAATCCCCCCGCCGGTATTCTCGCTCTTCCTGCGGATCCATATCCGCCACCGGGGGACGGGTTTCAATCTGTTTGGCTGAGCCTCCTCAGGGACATGCGTTGAGAGCAATCGGGATGTCCTGGCCGCTCGAGCTCGACCCGTATTTCGACTCGCCAACCGCGGACGAAGCGACGGCGAGGAGATAGGAATTATCGGGGATCGCGGAGGCGGCGACCGTCGCGTTAACGACGCCGTCGTTCTGGTTCGAGTCGGTGAAGCCGCAAAGGCCGGCGGCCGAGGCGTGGTCGTAGATCCCGTGCTGCAAGTTTGCGAGCGAGCCGGGGTAGACGTTGTACTTCGTCGCTCCGGTCGACTGCGAGAACTGGAGCTGGAGGTTCGTGAGCCCCGACTTCGAGATCGTGAACGGCACGGCGGCGCCGGGAGGGGAGACCTCCGGTGGCAGCGCGGCGCACGTGTCGGTCTGCGCGTCGCAGTTGATCTGCGTCGCGTTGGTGACGTTCATGGCATCCATCCAGAATCCCTGCGAGCCGTTGAAGAATCCGTCCGAGGAGTAGCGGGCGTCCAGACGGATCTCGCGCCCCGACAACGGCGAGAGGTCGAACGTGGCCTGCCGCCACGTGCTGAAACTCCCCGACCAGCCGCGCACGTGCCCCATGTCGTCGCACAGAAGCTGGACGTCGCCGTTCGTGTTGTACGTGGCACCGGTCGGCGTCAGGAGGATCTTCTCGCCGGTCTTTGTATCCACGGCACGGACGTTCGCCCGATCGGTCGAACCGCTCTGGATGATGTAATTGACGTACATCGTCATCGTCGTCGTGGCGGTCGGCTTGATGATCGGCGACTGGACGGCGTCGCAATCGCTCGACATCCCCTGCCGGAAGTGGAGCGAGCCCGTCGTCGATCCGGGAGCGCCGCCGGCGGCCAGGTTCACGGCGCCGTTCACGACGGTCCAGCCGCTGTAGCTGCCGTCGAAGCTGAACGTCAGCGGGCCGGCCACCGTCGTCCTTTCCGCGATGAGCGTGAAGGGACGCGTCGTCGCCGAGGACTGGTCCGAGGTGGCGACGACGGTGAAGGTCAGCGCGTCGCCGCACGCGGCGGAGGTGCCGTTGCGTCCGAGGTAGAACTTGAACCCGACCGTCGCGGTCGCGCCGACGCCGAGCGAGCCGACGACCTGCGGGAGGGCCGTGGCCACGCGCGCGGCGGGCGTCGAGGGCGTCACGGAGGCCAGGCGCACGCCGGTGAGCGGGACGTTCCCGTCATTGATGAGATGGAGGCTGACCGTGACGAGCTCGCAGTTGTCGGCGATCAAGTCGTGATCCCCCGAGTCGGCGGTGATCGAGGCGCTCCCGTCCTCGTACGTCACGCTGGGGGCGGCGGAGGGGGTCTCGGTCACGCAGTCGCTCGTCTGCGTCGGGCAGGTGCGGATCCGGTAGGCATAGGTCGTTCCGTTGACCGCGGTCGCGTCCTCGAAGCTCGTCCCGGTCACCGAGGCAATCCCGTCGAACGGCCCCGCGCAGCTCGCCGCGCGCTCGACCACGTAGTTGGTGACGCCCGGAGCGGCGCCCCACGAGAGGTCGACCGCGTTGTTGCGGGAGATCGTCGCCGGCGCTGCGACCGGTGACGCCGGACACGCGTATAGGGGCTGCGCCATCGTCGCGATCGTCGCGATCGCGACCTTCTCCGACGGCCAGGAGAAATCCGGCAGGAACAGCGGCTGCGCGTTGAGGACCTGCGTCACCGTGTCATGGCAGGTCGGCGTCTGAGACTGGTCGAAGCACGGGTTGATGTCATTGTTGTGCAGATCCTCCGTCACTGCGATCGCCGGCACGCCGACGTCCCAGAACGGGCAATGGTCGGTCTGGCACATCTCCGAGGTGTCCCGGACGATCTTCGTGGGGTCGATGATATTGCCGTAGTCGGAGTTCGCCTGGACGAACGTGTCGCCGATCCCGACGCTCGCGGGCGAGTTCACGGAGTCCCAGTTGTAGACGTCCATGAGCCGGTCGCCGTCGCCGTCGTAGGCCGTCTGGTCCATGTTGACCACGCGCCACATGTCGTAGGTCGGGTGCTGGTGGACGTAAGCGCCGGAGCCGCAGATCCCCTCCTCTTCGCCGGAGAACCACGCGAACACGATCGTGTTCTTGAAGGCGAAGTCCTTGAAGGTGCGCATCGCCTCGAGGAGCGCGGAGCCCCCCGAGATCGCATCGTCGGCGCCGGGCGCGTAGCTCCGGCTCTCCGCATCCGAGAACGAGAGCGAGTCGTAGTGGTTGACGAAGAGCACCTGCTGGTGCTGCCCGAAGTCGACCTGCCCCGGAACGATGAAGATCAGGTTCTGCCAGGTGTTCGCCTGGCCGCACCCGGACTCGGCCGACGTGTAATCCTCGCGGTGGCTCGTGTAGCCCCAGCCCGCCCCGCGATCCTCGAGGTACTCGGTCGCGTGGGCGTTGTCTGCGGGGGTCGGGAACATGGCGTCGGAGTAGCGGGTCAGGATCGTCCAGTCCGTCCCACCGATCGTCACCGGGTTCTCGCCCGAGAGGTCCTTCACGTCCTGGTACCAGATCGCCTGGCTCGTGTTCGCGAGGATCTGCGAGATGAGCGGACTCGCGGCGCTCACCGCGGACGATTGCGGCGCGAGATCCGCCGGATGCGGCGTCACCGGGGGAAGCGGCAGGCGCGGCACGCCCTGGAACGCCCCGTTGGGTTTCACGCGCGGAAGCACGACCGGTACGCCCTTCGGGAACAGGTACAGGTCGGTTCCGGAGGTCAGCGGGTAGATCGACGCTCCCGCCACGACCGGCGCCACGAAACCGGGCCGATGATGGAGGAGATAGATCCACGAACCGTCGTCGGCGATCTCCTGGAGCGGTACGACGCCGCGTGCCTCGAGCGCCGCTGTCGCCGCGTCCGACGCGCGCCCGAGTACGAACGATCCCTTGCGTGCCCAGACCTCGACGCCCTGCTCGCGGAGGATCGCCTCGATCCCCGGCGAAAAGACGGAGATGCGCGGCGATGGGACCGATTGCGGCGCCGGTGCGGCGAAGGTGGTGACGCCGGCTGCGGACAGAGCGAGGCAGAACGCACCGGCGACCGGACGGAGCGCGGATGGGATCACGACATTTTCCCCCGGGGAAGAAAAGCGCCGAGAATATACCGCGAGATCTTCGGGCGTGCGGTCCAGGTTGAACTCCGAGAGCCCGCTTCGTGGCATCCTCGGCCGCATGGCAGGAATCCGCCGATCGGCCGCGGTCCTGGCGGTCCTTGTCGCGGGCTCGGCGCTGGTCACGCCGCAAGCCGGCGACTCGCGCCTCGCAACGTACGCGCGCGTGGCCTCGCTCTACCACGACACGGCGCTCGGATTCGCGTGCCGGGAGACGATCACCTACCGAGGTCCGACGACCGGGCGCATCGGCTTCGCGTACATCTTCGTCCACGAGAACGGCCGCCTCCACGACTACCGGACGTGGAGCTCCGGCACGCTCGCCGCCGATCGCGGCAAGGAGGTCGACCCCGCGACCTACCACGTGCCGCGGTTCCTCGCGAGCGCCTACCTGTTCCCGTTCGTCTTCCGCGAGGACCGGCAACCGCTGCACGCGTTCTACAACCTCGGCGAGGACGAGGCGCTCGGCCGCAGGGCTTTGAAGGTCGGGTTCCAGCCCAAGGGAGCCATCAAGGTCGGCGAGAACGACTGGGTCGGCACCGCCTGGTTCGACCTCGAGACGAGCCAGTTCCTGAAGGTGCAGGCGTGGTCTCCTGCCGACTGGGACAAGCGCGCGACGCGCGAGCAGGAGATCGCGGCCGCGCCCTCGAAGGGGCATTCGTGGGAGAGCGATCCGTACGAGATCGAGACCGTCGAGGTCGAGTACGGCGTCGTCAAGAACGGCATGCGCTTTCCGAGCAAGGTCACGATCGTACAAACGAGATCGAAGGTGCACGGCGGAGAGCGGGACGATCCGTTGAGCGAGTACGAGATCCTGCGCGTCACGCAGGAGTACTCCGATTACGAGTTCTTCTCGGTCCGCTCGAGCGAGGAGATCCGGAGGATCGTCTCCGGGGACGCGGCGCCGAAGACGAGGAAATGATGCGATGAGCGCGGCAGGGCGCGTCGTGTGCCTCGTCGTCGCGGCGACCGTCGCGCTCTCGTGCCGCCACGCGCCGCCGCAGGCCGCACCCCCGCCTCCCGCCGCTCCCCCGGCGGAGGGCCAGTCCAAGTACACCTTCCTGTTCGACCCCGCGAACCCGGCGCTGTCGCTCCCCGCGGACACCCGGTTCGACAGGCCGCGGCCGATCGACACGAAGACGCTTCCGGTCTATCCGGCGCGCGCGCTCGCAGATCGCTTCGGGCCGCACCGCGAGGTCGTGCGGATCGTCATCGACAAGGACGGGAAGGTCGCGGAAGTCCACGACTCGCCGCTCGGAGCTTCGGACAAGGACGCCTATTCGGAGGAGTTCAGGCGCTCGGTAGACGCGGCGGTCCGCACGTGGACGTTCACTCCGGGATCCCTGCGCAAGGTCGAGCCCGGGACAGATCTCGACGGAGACGGGAAGCCGGACTACGTCATCACGAAGTCGTGGGAGCGCGTCGCCGTCTACTACGACGTGCGCTTCACCTTCGAGATCGTCGAAGGGCAAGGGGTCGTGAGGCGGGAGCCGTGAGCGCCCGCTCTACGAGCACCCGCTCGTCGACCCGCAGTTCACGCACGCGTAGCACGCGCCGTTGCGGATCATGATCGACCCGCACTCGTGGCACGGCGGGGCGTCCGCCTGGCGGATGTAGACGTCGCGGACAGAATCCCCCGCCGACCGCGCGGCCACAGGCGGCTTCGCCTCCGCGGGCGCGTCCGACTCGGCGCCGATCGCGAGGTCGTTGCCGTTCCCGGCGGCCACCGGCACCGGCGGCTGCTCGTCCTTCGGCAGGAACTGGAGCGACATCCAGCGAAATACGTAGTCGACGATCGACTTCGCGATCGGGATCTGCGGGTTGCCGGTGAAGCCCGACGGCTCGAAGCGGACGTGCGTGAACTTGTCGACGAGGAACCGCAGCTCGACGCCGTGCTGAAGCGAGAACGACACCGCGGTGGCGAACGCGTCCGCGAAGCCGGCGAGCGTCGAGCCCGCCTTGCCGAGCGTGATGAAGATCTCGCCGGGCTGGCCGTCCTCGAACAGGCCGACGGTGATGTACCCCTCGAACCCGGCGACCGAGAACTTGTGCGTCACCGATTGCCGCGTGTCCGGGAGCTTCCGGCGGCGCGGCTGGAAGTCGGGGACCGCGACGGCGGGCTTCGCCTCCTTCGTCTCGTCCCGCTCGGTCGACAGCGGCTGCGTGCGCTTGCACCCGTCGCGATAGATCGCGATCGCCTTGAGGCCGAGCTTCCAGGCCTCGACGTAGGTCTTCTCGATCTCCTCGACCGTCGCCTCGTGCGGCATGTTGACCGTCTTCGAGATCGCGCCCGACAGGAACGGCTGCGTCGCGGCCATCATCTTGACGTGGCCCGTGTAGTGGATCGTGCGCGTCCCCTTGGCCGGCTTGAACGCGCAGTCGAACACGGGGAGGTGCTCGGGCTTGAGCCCCGGCGCCCCCTCGATCGTGTCCTCCGCGTTGACGTAGTCGACGACCCGCTGGATGTCCTCGTGCGCGTAGCCGAGCTTCTTCAACGCGAGCGGGACCGTGTTGTTGACGATCTTGAAGACGCCGCCGCCCACGAGCTTCTTGTACTTGACGAGCGCGATGTCCGGCTCGATGCCGGTCGTGTCGCAATCCATCATGAACGCGATCGTGCCGGTCGGCGCCAGGACGGTGGCCTGCCCGTTCCGGAAGCCGTACTCGGTCCCGAGCGTCACCACGTCCGCCCACGCGCTGCGCGCCGCCGTGAGGAGATCGCCGGGGACGAGCTTGCCGTCGATGCCGTCGGCATGAGCCTGGTGCTTGCGCATGACGCCGAGGAACGGCTCGCGGTTCCGCTCGTACCCCGCGAACGGGTTCATGTGCGCCGCGATCCTCGCGGACGTCGCATACGCCTGGCCGCACATCAGGGCCGTGATCGCCGCCGCGTACGCGCGGCCGCCGTCGGAGTCGTACGGGACGCCGCGGGACATCAGGAGCGCGCCGAGGTTCGCGTAGCCGAGGCCGAGAGGGCGGAAATCGTGGGAGTTCTTCCCGATCGCGTCCGTCGGGTACGAGGCGTTGTCGACCCAGATCTCCATCGCCGTGATCGTGACCTCGACGGCGTGGCGGAAGGACTCGACGTCGAACTCGCCGTCGGCCCGGCGGAACCGCATGAGGTTCAAGGACGCCAGGTTGCAGGCCGAATCGTCGAGGTACATGTACTCGGAGCAGGGGTTCGACGCGTTGATCCGGCCGGAATTCGGCGACGTGTGCCACGCGTTGATCGTCGTGTCGTACTGGATGCCGGGGTCGCCGCAGATCCACGCGGCCTCCGCCATCTCGCGCATCAGATTGCGCGCGCGATACGTGCCCATCGGCCTGCCGGTCGTCACCGCGCGCGTGACCCACTCGCCGTCCGAGACCACGGCGCGCATGAAGTCGTCGGTGACGCGGACCGAATGATTGGCGTTCTGGAAGAAGACGGAGTCGTACGCCCCGCCGTGCACGTTGAACTCGCCGGAGTAGCCGGCGTCGATCAGCGCCCACGCCTTCTTCTCTTCCTCGGCCTTGGAGAGGATGAATTCCTCGACGTCGGGATGGTCGACGTTCAGGATGACCATCTTCGCCGCCCGGCGGGTCTTCCCCCCCGACTTGATCACGCCGGCGAACGCGTCGTACCCCTTCATGAAGGAGACCGGCCCCGAGGCGGTCCCACCCCCCGCGAGGTGCTCCTTCGACGAGCGGATCGTCGACAGGTTCGACCCGGTTCCGGATCCGAACTTGAACAGCATCCCCTCGGTCTTCGCCAGGCCGAGGATCGAGGGCATCGTGTCCTGCACCGAGTTGATGAAGCAGGCGGACACCTGCGGGTGCTCCTCGATGCCGCAGTTGAACCAGACCGGAGAGTTGAACGACACCATCTGATGGACGAGCAGGTGGGTCAGCTCGGCCTCGAACGACGCGGCGTCCTCCTCGCTCGCGAAGTACCCCGCCTCGCGCCCCCACCGCGCCGCCGTCCTGGCCACACGGTCGAGGAGCTGGCGCACCGAGCTTTCCCGCTCGGGGCTTCCGAGGGGGCCGCGGAAGTACTTCTGGGCGACGACGTTGGTCGCGAGCTGGGACCAGAACTTCGGCACCTCGACGTTCCGCTGCTCGAACGCGACCTCCCCCGACCCGCTCGAGATCACCGCGTCGCGCAGCTCCCATTCGATCTCGTCGTAGGGGTGGACGCCCGGCTTGGTGAACCGGCGCGGGAAGCGCATCCCCTCGCGGGGGGTCGGGGCCGGGATCGGCGTCCCGGCGGCCTCGCCGGATCCGGGAGCGGTGCGCTCGTCCTTGGGGGTCCTGGGCTCGCGCTGGAGCATCGGGGGGTCCTCCTCACGGATTCTCGTCTGGTGCTCGTCTGTGATACCAGCCGTTACGAGTGTGTGTCAAGGGCGAAATGCACAAAATGTCGGGGTATGAGAGCTTCGTGCCACAAGATATGGTGGCGTGTCAAGTCAGTAGAAGGTCTTACGGGACGCGGCGGAAAGCCTTACTTCGCCCACGCCTTGAAGTAGTCCGGCCACTCCGGATCGGGGTCGATGAAGCGCACGCCCATCCCGCACTCGAGGACGTGGGCGAGCTGCGGCGGGACCGCCTTCGCCCAGAACACCCGCGCCCACATCGTGAACTGCCGGTCGGGGAAGACGAGCGTGACCTGGATCGTCGATCCCGGCTTGAACACGTTGTTGGTGCTCAGGAACATCCCCGACTGCGAGACGTTCTTCGTGAACGCGGTCTTGTCGGCCGCCGATGCGCCGAACCTGACCATCACGCGCTTCCGGGCGCGATCGGTCACCCGCTTCTCGCGTGTCCCCACGGCGAGTCCCCCTGCGCGTCAATATAGCCTCAATCGGAGCGGTGATCTCCCTCGATCCTGTCGATCGCCCAGGCCGCGTGCTCGCGCACGACCGGATCGGCATCGCCGAGCGCCCGGCGCAGGGCGGGCAAGGCGTCGCGGGATCCGGAGTTGCCGAGCACGACGCAGGCGTTGCGCCGCATCCCTTCCCACTTGGCGCGCATCAAGGACGTCCCGGAGTAACGGGCCCGGAACGCCGGCTCGTCGAGCTCGAGCAGGTCGATTGGATCGAGACCCCGCAGGTCGTCGCGGCGGCCGAACGGGTCATCCGTCCTGCCGGCCGCGAACGAGACGTTCCACGGGCAGACCTCCTGGCAGACGTCGCAGCCGAAGATCCAGTCGCCGAGGCCGGCACGTCGCTCCTGTGGAATCGGGCCCCGGTGCTCGATCGTCCAGTAAGAGATGCAGCGGTTCGCATCGACGCGCCCCGGGGCCTCGATCGCTTCGGTCGGGCAGGCGTCGAGGCAGGCGGTGCAGGTCCCGCAGAAATCCGCGTGCGGTCCCGGGTCCGGCGTCAGGTCGGCGCACGTGAGGACTTCGCCGAGCAGGAGCCACGAACCTCGCTCGCGGCTGATCAGGTTCGCGTTCTTCCCGATCCACCCGATTCCGGCGCGCTCGGCCCACGTGCGCTCGAGCACCGGCCCGGTGTCGACGAACGTGCGGGCCGGGACCGTCGAGACGGCTTCGAGCCAAGCGGACAGATCCCTCAGGCGGCGCGCGAGGACCTTGTGGTAGTCCCGCCCGCGGGCGTAGAGCGCCACGCGAGCCCGACCCGGGGGAACGCCGGCGTCGTCACGACCGGGGAAGTAGCTCATCGCGACCGCGACGATGAACCGGCATCCCGGCAGGAGCTGCGCCGGATCGGACCGCACGTCTTGCCTCCGGGCCATCCAGGCCATTCCCGCCTGCTTGCGCCCCGCGAGCCAGGCCGACAGCGCCGCGGCGTCCCGCTCCGGGCGCGTGGCCCCCGCGATGCCGACCGCGTCGAAGCCGAGGGAGACGGCCCGGTCCTTGACCGCGGCAGTCAGCTCCGCCGGGGTCATGACCCCGGAGTCCCCTTGCGCACCCGCTCGTCGATGCGAGCCTCGCGCGCGAGCCAGAGGATCTGCCGCGCGATCCCGCGCACCACCGCGACGTCCCCGTCCGACAGCTCGGCACGCCCGAGGATCCGGCGCACGCGGCGCATCATCCCTTCGGCCTGGGCCGCCTTCAGGAAGCCGATCGCCGCAAGCGCCTCGGCGAGGTGCGCGAACATCTCCTCCCGCGCGGGATGAGCCGCGAGCGGCTCGTCCTCGACCCCCTCGTTCTCGGCGCCCAGGGCCTTCGGCGGCACCGCCGGCTCGAGCGCGTCGACGGCGCGGGCGATCTCGTAGGCGATGACGGCGACCGACTGGGCGAGGTTCATCGCCGGGTACGATTCGGACGTCGGGATGTAGGCGAGGTGGGTGCACCGGTCGAGCTCGTCGTCGGTGAGGCCGTCGGCCTCGCGGCCGAAGATGACTGCGACGTCGCCGCGCTCGGCCAGGCGCGCGAGGCGCGGGGCCAGCTCGTCGATCCGGAGATGCGGCCGCCGCTGCTTCCCCATCCGCCGCGACGTCCCCACGGACGTCCGCACGTCGATCAGCGCCAGGTCGAGCGACCGCGACACCCGCGCCGCGCCGAGCAGGTCCCCCGCGTCGACCGCGAAGCGCACCGCCTCCTCGTCCGTCACCGCGCAGTAGGGAGACACCAGCGCCAAGTCCGCGAAGCCGAGGTTCTTGAGCGCGCGCGCCGCCGCCCCGACGTTTCCGGCATAGCGCGGCTCGACGAGGACGAAGCGAAACGCGGCGAGACGATTGAAGCTCATCGGATATCGTGGTTCCCCGTCGATTATGACGGATGGCGGTGTCTGATGCGGGTCGCCTACCGCGGAGAGGGACCTCTCGTCGTCAAGCTCGCCGGGATGGCGGGGGGGATCGGTCTCTACGAGGAGGAAATGAGCGCCGCCGCCGGCGCCGGATTCCGCGTCGCGGCCCTCGACACGACGGGGGATCGCCGCGACGATCCCGATCCCGTTCCCGGCGGCTGGGACGGCTTCGCGCGGGAGGTCGTCGCCGCCATCGACGGCGCGCACGTGCCGGCCGGTATCCTCTGGGGAACGTCGTTCGGCTGCATGGTGGCCCTGGCGACGGCGGCGCGGTATCCGGAGCGCGTGCGAGGTCTCCTGCTCTCCCATCCGCCGTTCGACCGGAGCCCGGGCCGCCTGTACACCCTTCTCCGCCGCTGGGCGCTCCGAACGCCGCGTCCCACGGATGCGATGCGCGCCGCGTTTTCGATCTGGTTTCTGTCCGCGACGTCCTGGGAGCTGATCGCGCCGCCCCTGTGGGCCCGCCTTCTCGCGCTCCGGCGCGCCGCGCGCGAGGCCGCGACACCTGCCGCCACGGTCCGGAGCAAGGTCGAGCTGCTCTTCGCCGAGCCGCCGGGATTGCCGCCGGCCGGCGTACGGGTGGAAGTCATCGCCGGCACGGGCGACCTCGTCGCTCCTCACGCCGGGGCCGTCGCGCTGGCCGCCCGCCTGCCCGGCTCGCGTCTCCACGTGATGCCCTGGTCGGGGCACGCGGGCGCCTACGCGAGGCCCCGGATGTACCGGGAGCTGGCGCTCGCGGCGCTGGCCCGCCTGTCGGACGCGAGCCCCTGACGGTTACGGGCAGGAGCCCCCGTTGTTCCGGGAGGTCATCCCGCACATCCCGGAGACCGTCGTCCCCCCCATCGGCCCGGAGGTCGCGGTTCCCCAGCTCCCCTCGATCGACACGTTGTCGTCGGAGACGATGACGAACCAGAGGTTGCCGGCCGGAACGTGAGTCCAGCTGTAGGCGCCGGAGGTTCCGAGGTCGCACACGCTCCCGGAGACCGTCGTGGTCGGAAGTCCCGAGAGCGGTCCGTAGAGCACGTGATAATCGCCGGCGACGCAGGTCGTGGTGTCCCACGTGAGGTTGATCGACGACCCGTCGGACGCGGCGCGCGAGGCCCTTGCGGGCTGCCCGAAGCTGCCGTCGGGGACCGGAGGCGGCGCCGGCGGCCCCGCGCAGACGTTCATCGAACATCCGGTCGGAGCCGTGTCGGTGAGCTTGACGTTGTCGACTTGCCAGTACCAGTCGTCGCTCCCCTGGTAGTAGTGGAAACGGATCTGGACGTTCGCGGCCCCGGCGGCCTGCGGGGTGATCGTGAGCGTCCGGTGGTCGGGGTTGTTGCTCGAGGCGCCCTGGTTGCGGAAGACGTTCACCCAGGCGTTCCCCGTGAGCGTCGAGCGGACGTCGACGTCGCCGATCTCGTTCCCGCCGCCGCTGTACCAGCGGAAGTACTGGTCGAAGTCGAGCGTCACACCCGTCGCCGAGGAGAGGTCGGTTGCCGGGGTGATCAGCTGCTCGTCCTGCGTGGCTCCGGCGCCTGCGAAGTCGCTGTCGACGATCGCCACCGGGTTGACGAGCGGCGCCGTGAACGTGCGCGACCCCGGGTTGGCCGTGGTCCAGGTCGATGCCGGGCCGCCGCCGCTGCCGCCGTCGATCACCGACCAGGTGCCGGGGATGCCGGAGGTGAAGGCTTCGTTGATCGGCGTGCCGCCGCCGGGGAGCACGTGCCCGATCGTCTGCGTCATCGGCGTGGTCCATGAGCCCTGGTCTGAGCTGACGACCACGTTGAAGCCGATCGAGGAGCCGCAGGCGAGCGAGGTCGGGAGCGACGCCTTGAAGTGCGGCGCGTTCGAGACGGCGGTCGCACCGGTCGCGATGCTCGGATACGTCGCGGTCGCCGTGATCATCGTCACGCCGGGCGTCGTCGGCACGAGGGTCGCCGAGACCCCGGTCAGGGCGACCGTGCCGTCGTTCTCGAGCGTGACCGAGAACTGCGCGGTCTCCCCCGGATCCCAGTAGGTGTCCCCGTTTCCCGGGCCGCCCGTGGCACAGGCGTCCTGCACGAGGGTGTGGGTCTCGTACTTGGCGTGGGGCCCGCAGGGCTCCCCGGGGTAGAGGAGCGAAAGCGTCCAGCCATCGAGCGTCCCGATGTCCTCCGCCTCGCGGTCCGCGACCTTCAGCTGCCAGTTCCCCTGGGCGCTGATGCCCGTGGCCGCCGCGAGCGGGCTTTCGGGGCGGAACGATCCCGTGAAGGGTGCCGACCCCGCCGAGATCGCGGTCGCGGCGGAATCGTCGAAGGTCGTCCCGACGAAGTTCTGGCCCGAAGACCCGCGCCGGGTCGCGAGCGGGACGCTCGTGCCGTTGGGCGCGATGAGGCTGATCTCGAGGTCGGCGTCGTAGGGGTGCGTGATGTTGACCGTCACGTTGACGTCGACGACGGTCTGTGTATCGGACACGGAGATCGTGCTCGTCACCCCGTTCGCGTTGTTGTCGGGAATCGCGAGGCCGCCGGGACCCGCGAAGGCGGGATTGGTGTTCCTGAGCGTGTCGAAGCCGTAGTACGCGCCCCCCGCGTTGTCGGTCGCGAGGTTCGTCGCCGCATCGGCCGACTCGACCGAGTAGATGTGGTGCGTGCACTCGGCGAGGCCGGTGAGGGTCACCGAGTGCGCGGTGACGAGCGGGGCCGCGTACGTGCTCGAGCCGGGCGGCGGGGCCGTTCCGTACCGGACGCGGCTGTCGGCCGCCTCGTTCGTGGTCCAGGTGATCCGCGCCGAGCTCCCGGTGACGTCGGTCGAGCCGACGCCCGAGATGATCGGCGCCAGGCAGTCGGCGGTCGCGGTGGCTGTCCGCGGAACGTTCGTCCCGCCGGCGCCGTCGTCCGCGTCGATGTAGGTGACCGTGATCGTGTCGCCGTTGGCGACCGAGAGCTGGGAGTCCCCCGTGACGGCGGCCCCGCCGGTCGTGGGGAAATTCCCCTGGAAATCGCCGGAGCCGGGCGCGACCGCGCTCAGCGTGACCGTCTCGCCCGCCGGCTCGCTCGTCGACTTCGCGTTGACGGTCTGGGTCGGGTTCCCCCTCAGGTTGTCGTCGCGCAGGTGGATCGTCATCGAATCGGAGCACGAGTAGGTGCTGCGGTTGAGCGTGATGGTTCCCGCGGGCTGGAAGTAGCAGACCGACCCGTCGAGGCCATCCCACACCGTCGCCCCGGTGTTTCCCGGATCGAGCCAATCGGACAGGCGCGAGGCGGCCGTCCCGCCGCCGCTCCAGGACACGGCCACCTTGCCGTACTCGTCCCACGTGAGGCTCGTGCACGAGGCGGTGCCGCTGTGGAGCTGGCCGACGATCCGATGGTTCTGGTCGAACAGCGGCCCGCCGGACGAGCCGGGCTCGGTCGTCCCCTGCTCATACTGGTTGATCCGCCAGTGGCTCGGGCCCCAGTTGATTCCATCAACCGGCGGGTCGTTGTCGTGGCTGATCTTCTTGAAGTCCCCGCTCGGGTGATGGATCACCCAGGTCATCGTGGCCGGGTTGGGGTCGTGGCTCCAGCCGCTCAGGTAGAAGTTGTACGAGTCGGGCGGGAGCGCGCTCATCTCGAGGAGCGTGAAGTCGCTCGTCGAGTAACTGCCGCGGACGGTCGCGCCCGAGACCATGTAGGTCGTCGGCCCCGGCGGGTCTCCGCTGCCGCAGGCGGACCGCTCGTAGTTGAAGCCGAACTGCGTGCTCGCCCCGGCGCCGCAATGCCACGACGTGAGGACGTACGCCTTGCAGTCGTTCGCGGTGTCGTTGATCATCGACCCCGAGCAAAACGACGATCCGCCCGACATCAGGATGACGACACCGCGCTTCTGGTCCTGCCAGTTCGCGCCGAGCGGGCAGTTGATGTCGATGTTGCACGACCCCGATGCGTTCGCCGAGAGATCACCGGCGCCCGGGAGGAGGTCGCGGCCGATCGACCCGAAAGCCTTGTACCCGTGGGACACCGTCCCGATGTGGAGGCGCGGCGTCTGGCCCGCGAGCGTCCGCGGCCACAAGAGCTCGACGACCGTCTCGCTCCCCTCGATCGGCGGGGGCCACAGCTCGCCGTGATCGCGGACGTCCGCGGAGGTGTACGGCCCGACCACCGTGCGGTGGCCGGCGTCGTAGACCCACATCGCCGCCCCCGCCCGCAGGCGGAACGCATCGAACCCCAGCTCGATCCACCGCGCGCCGCGGGAGACCACGCGGAGGCGCCATAGGCGGTCGCCGCCCGGGAGGGTCTCCCACGTTCCGCTGTTCGCCGGCTCGAGATCGACCGCCATCGGAAAACCGATCCGGAGCGGAATCCCGGGGATCTTCGCGTTGGCCGCATCCTCGGCGAGCAGGCGCGGGACGTCCACCGGAGCCGAGTCCCACGAGCGCACCTCCCCCTGGGGAACGCCGGCGGCGCCCGAGAACGAAACGGGCTGCGGCGCGAGGCTCCCCGCAAGGACGGCGGATCCCATCCCGAAGGTCAAGATCATCGCGAGCCGGGCGACCGGACGCAGGAAGCACCTCGAACACACGTGCCGTGACGCTATTCGCGGACTCATTACCGTCTCTTTCCGGGGGCGTCAACCGGTTTCGACGAAGCTGCGGAGGGAGCGCTGCGATATCATCGCGGCCCGCGCACCGGCGCTCGGACCTCGCTCGGATGCTCACGTTGGAAGAGGCCGCGACCCCGAACCGGAAGACCGTCGCGGCGGCGACCCTGCTGCTCGTGCTCGTCCTCGCAGCGTACCTCCCGGCGCTGCGGAAGGGATTTCTCTACGACGACTTCCTCCTGATCCTCAAGCCGGCAGTCCCCCGCTCGGCCGCGGACATCGCGAAGCTTTTCGCTCGACCGTATTACGAAGGCCTCCCCTACTACCGGCCGGTGACCTCCGCGAGCTTCCTCGTCCAGCGCCGCGTGTGGGGGGACGACCCCCGGCCGTTCCACGCGGCCAACGTGGCGCTCGCCGGAGCGCTGGCGGTGCTGACCTACGGGCTGTTCCGAAGACCCTGCTTCGGGCTCGCCCCTGGGATGGCGGCGGCCGGGGCGGCGATCTTCATCCTCCACCCGGTCGTCTCGTCGTGTGTCCATCCCGTCTCCGGTCGCGACACGCTGCTGGCGACGTCGAGCATGGTCGCCGCCGTCTGGATCTATCTGCGAGGGACCGTGGGGGCCGCGATCGCGAGCGCTGCGGTCTTCGCGGCCGGGCTGCTGTGCAAGGAAGCGGCGATCGTGACGCCGGGGGTCATCGCGCTGGCCGAAGCGGCCGGGCTGAGCCGGCCTGCCGGAGCGCCGCGACGGAGCGCGACGGCCCTCGCCACGCGCGCCGCACCGTTCCTCGTCGTCCTCGCCGCTTACGCCGCGGTCCGCGCCGTGGTGCTTCCCGGCGGACAGATGTCGACGGGAACGCCGGGGTACGTCCCCCTGACGTACGTCTACGCGCTCGAGGTCACGCTGACGCCGTTCCGCGCGCTGCTCTACGAGCCGCCGGTCGCGGCGTGGCTGTCGCCCTCGAAGCTCGTGGTCGTCGGGCTCGTGCTCGCGCTGGCGGCACTGACGGCATGGCGGTCCGGACGCGGCGTCCGATCCGTGCTCGTCTTCGGAATCGGCTGGTTCGTCGTCGTGCAGCTTCCCACCGCGAATCTCGTGCGGCAGGAGACGCTGTTCGACGAGCGGTACGTCGCCCCGGCGGTCCTCGGGCTCGTGCTGGCGGGCGCCGCGCTCGCCTCGGAGATCGCGCGACGGGCGGCGCGAGAGCGAACGGTCCTCGTGGCCGCGGCCCTCCTCGCCCTCGCTCTCGGCGCGCTCTCCCGCTCTCGCGCGCCCTACTTCGACGAGGTGGCGTTCTACACGCAGTGGGCGATGATTCGCCCGGACAGCATGACCGCACGGTTCAACCTCGCGAACGCCTATGCCAAGACCGGACGGCCCGGCCGGGCGGTGGAGGAGTACGAGCGCGCGCTCGCGATCGAGCCCTCCCACGCGGGCGCGCACAACAACCTGGGCGAAGCGTTCATCAAGCTCGGCCGCCGCGACGAGGCGATCGCGCAATTCCGCGAGGCGATCCGCTACGACCCGAACAACGTCAAGGCGCACAACAACCTCGGGAGCGGTCTGGCGCTCGGCGGCGACATGGACGGCGCGATCGCCGAATTCCGGGAAGCGGTGCGGCTCGATCCCGGATACGTCGGCGCGATCTTCGACCTCGGCTACGCCCTCCTGCTCGAGGGCGCAAACGAGGAAGCGATCGAGCGCCTGCAAGAGGTGCTGCGCCGCGATCCGTCGTACGAGAAGGCGCACCGGCCGCTCGGCATCGCCCTTCTGCGCCGCGGCCGAAAACAGGAGGCGGTCGTGGAGCTGACCGCCGCGGCCCGTTTCTCGCCGGGCGACGTCGAGCTGCAGCGTCTGCTCGCGACCGCGGAGGCGGGTGAGGCTCCGCGATGAGCGGACCCGTGGGGCCGGAGCAACGCCGGGGAGAATTCAGGGCACCTCGGTGAAAACCGCGATGCGGTCGTTCTCGCGATCCGCGACGTACAGCCCGCCACGGCCGTCGCTGCACACCGAGGACGGCCAGCGCAACAGCCCGTCGGTCCAGCCCATCCCCGACTGCCGCCCGCGGAAGGAGCCGTCCGTCGACAGGAACACGATCCCGCCGCCCGTCTGGTCGATCACGACGAGGTGCCCCGCGGAGTCGAGGCCGAGGCTTGTCGCGAACGCGAGATCATCCTTCAGGCTCGCTCCGATCGCGACGAATTCCGCCTTGCCGGCGGCCGCGGCGAAGATCCGCGCACCGACGCTGTCGAGCACGTAGAGGCGCCCCTGGGCATCGACCGTCACGTCCGAGGGGAACCGGCAGTCCGCGGGAAGGGCGACCCGGCGCTCGACCTTCCCGGCCGGGTCCGTCACGAGCACCCGCTCCCCGGCGATGTCGAGGACGTAGAGGCGGCCGTCGGCGCCGACGGCGAAGCTCCGGATCACGGGTTCGGGCGCGTCGGCCACGCCGACGAATCCCTGGAACGCGCCGGCGGCGGTGAGCCTTGCGATGCGCCGCGATTTTCCATCCAGGGCGAGGATCTCGCCGTGCGCGTCGAGGCGGACGCGGATCGGGTAGGGAACCTCGGGCACCTGAAAGTCGGTCTTCGGCGTGGCGAGGCGATCGGCCAGCTCGTATATGACGAAGCGGCCGTGTCCGGTGTCGGCGACGACGAGCGACGTCGCGGCGCACGCGACGCCCTCCGGCAGGCTGAGGGGGGCGTTCTTCGCGTCGGCGTAGATTCCCGGTCCCGGCCGCAGCTTGACTCCCTCCGCGCTCGCGGCGGGCGCGCCGAGCAGCACGGCGAGCATCGTCAGTCCGGCTCCGGCGGTTCGGGCCATGGGTTACCTCCGGAACCTTTCGTGGCACTGGACACAGAGGTCCCCCTTCGTGTCCAGATGCGCGAAGTGCTTGAACTCCGTGCCGTGGGCGCGATGGCAGCTCTCGCAGCTCACGGTGAGGTTCTTGTTGCGGGGGTCCACCGCCTTCGGACCGATCGGGTGCCCGGTGTGGTTCTGCCAGTCGTGACAGGTCCCGCACAGCTGAAGCTCGTCGGGGGCGGCGAGCAGGAACGGGTTGTCCGATCCGTGGGGCGCGTGACAGCTCGTGCAGTCTCCCGACTCGACCGGCGGGTGCTTGGTTTCCGAGCGCTCCTGACGCCGGATCGTGTCGGCGTGGCAGTTTCCGCACACGGATGTCAGCGGCCCGCGCACGAGCTTCGGCGCCTTGGTCGCGTGCGGACCGTGGCAGTTCAGGCACGCGATCTTGTCCGCCACCGGCCAGTGGAGGCGCTTTGCGTTCATCGCGTCGCCCACGACCTCGCCATGGCAGCCGCGGCAGACGTCGATCCCCTGGCGCTTGGTCTTCAGGGCGTTCGCGGACCCCGGGTCGTTGTGGCACTGGCCGCACGAGCGGGTCGCGACCGGCTTGTGCACGCTCGGCCAGAGCATCGCCTGAGCGTCGGAGCCGTGGGGGTCGTGGCACGACGTGCACCGCCCCTTCGACACGGGATAGCCCATGTGGGCCTTGGTCATCGCCGGCTGGTCCGGCTTGTGACAGGACGCGCAGAGCGACCCCTGGTCGCGCACCAGAAGCGTCTCCGACTTCGCCGACGCATGCGGGTCGTGGCAGGTGACGCAGCCGGTGCTCACCGGCGGGTGGTGGAACTTGACCTTCGCGATCTGAGCCCCGATGTCCTGATGGCAACCGACGCACAGCTCGCCGACCGGCTTGAGGAGCTGGTTCTTGTTCGGCGAGGCGTGCGGGTCGTGGCAAGCGACGCATCCCCCCTTCCGCAGCGCCGCGTGCACACTCTTCGCCTCGGCCGGGACGATCGTGGCGTGGCACGACACGCAGATCGCCTCGGGGGGCTTCGCGAGCATCTTCCCGTGGTCGGAGGCGTGCGGGCTGTGGCAATCCACGCACGCGCCCGCCTTGACGGGCGTGTGGATCGCGGGCAGCTTCAGCTTGTCCTCGAAATCGGAATGGCAGCCGAGACAGACCTTGCCGTGGGCTCCGGGCTTGAGCTTGAACTTCGCGTCGTCCGCCTCGGCGGCCGGGCGCGCGGACGGAGGCGCGGCACCGACCGGCCCCGCGAGCAAAACCGAGGCCATGGCGCTTCCCGCGAGCCGGGCGAGGAGGCCGTCACTTCGACGGAACGACATGACACTCCTCGCAGGCGCCGGACTCGAACGGCGCGTGCACCTGGGGCTTGAAGAGCTTCGGGTCCTTCGACGCGTGAGGCTCGTGGCAGCTGACGCAGTTCATCACGGATGGGTCAATGCCGAGGTGCGCCTTCGAAAACGGCTCGGACCGGACGTCGTGACACCCGGCGCACAGCGATCCCTGAGACGAGACGAGCAGCGAGGGCTCCGCGGACTGATGGGGAGCGTGACACCGGAGGCAGTCGCGGGCAGCCGGAGGGTGCACCTGTTCCGAGGCGAGCTTCGTCTTGATCGCGGCGTGGCAGGTGACGCACAGATCGGGTGCCGGAGCCAGCAGCAACTTCGGAAGCTTCGACTTGTGCGGGCTGTGACACTTCGTGCACTCGCCCGCCTCGACCGAGGCATGCCGGACCTTCCCCGCCTTCAACGCGTCCTGCACGTCCGAGTGGCAGGTGTAGCAGAGGTCCGCGGTCCGTTGGCCGATCAGGCGCGGCGCGGACGACGCATGCGGAACGTGACACGTGAGGCAGTCGCCGGACGCGAAGGGCGGATGGTTCGACCCGCCGGGTTCCTCCTTGATCAGGTCTTCGTGGCAGCTCGCGCACAGCGCCGCCCCAGAGGCCTTGAGCAGCTTCGGCTCCGTGCCGCCGTGAGGCTGGTGGCAGCCGGAGCAGCTTCCCGCCAGCACCGGAGCGTGGACGGTCGCCTGCTTGAACTCCTGCTCCTGATCCGAATGGCACGTGAAGCAGACCTGGTCCTGGCGGTTCTTGAGGATCCCCTTCGTCGAGGACCCATGGGGATCGTGGCAGGCGACGCACTCGCCGGCGTCGAACGGGGCATGCGGGACCTTCGGCTTGGCGGCGACGATCTCACCGTGGCAGTCGGCGCACAGCTCCGAGCCCGGCTTCTCGAGGAGCTTCGCGTTCTTGGCCGCGTGCGGCGCGTGGCAGGTCACGCAGCCGTTGTCGACCGCCGGATGCGGGAACGCGGGCGTGACGCCCTGATCGGTGTGACAGCTCGTACAGAGCTCATTGCCCTTCCGGGCGAGCAGCTTGGGTTGGGCCGAGGCGTGCGGATCGTGGCACGACGTGCAGTCCCCGGAGTCGAACGGGGCGTGGACGACGGTCCCGCCCGCCTTGAGCTGCGCGGCGTCGTGGCACGAGGTGCACAGCGCCGCGCCCTCGGCCTTGAGACCGAAGGGCTTCGCCGACGTGGCCCCGGAGTGGCATGCGTCGCAGCTCCCGCCCGCGGTAGGGGCGTGAGCGCTCGCCTTGAGCAGCTTGGGCTGCTCGGCGGAATGGGGATCGTGGCAGCCCACGCACGAGGCTTTCTCGACGGGGTACCCGCCGTGCGCGGTCTTGAACGCCGGCTTGCCCGGATCGTGGCACGACAGGCAGAGCGGGACCTCCGCCTTGACGAGCAGGTTCGCCTCCGACGAGCTGTGCGCGAGGTGGCAAGCCCGGCAGCCCTCCGTCTTGAGCACGGCGTGCACGACCGGCCGCTCGAACGCTTTGCGGTCGTGGCAGGACGTGCAGGCGCCCGCCCCCTCACCGGCGAGAAGGTGGGGGGCGCTCGAGCCGTGCGGGTCGTGACACTGGACGCACTTCCCCGTCTTGAGCGCCGAGTGCACGTTGGCCTTGTCGAGCCCGATCGTCTCTTTCGCGTGGCAGCTCAGACAGAGCGCGTTGCCTTCCTGTTTCAAGAGAAGCTTGGGCACGATGCCGTGCCGGAGGTGGCAGCTCTCGCAATTCCCCTCCTTCACGCCGGGGTGCAAGACCTTGAGCGGAGCCAGCTTCTGGACGAAAGCGCCGTGGCAGTCGATGCACGACTTGGACTGGAACTTCCGGGTCTCCGCCCCGAGGATCGGGGCCTGCAGGACGGCGACCGCGAGCGCCGCAGCAGCGCTCGCCCCCCAAGACCGGAATCCCCACCCACGCAGGCTCATTTCGGCACCGGCATCATGTCAGGCTTTGACTCCGAATTCCCTTTTGACGAGCGCTTCGAGCTGCGCGGGGGTCACGAACGTCTTCACTTCGTACGCCGATCTCAGCTTCTTCGTCCAGTCGTCCAGGGACTTCTTGAGCTTCTCGTTCAGGACCTGACGCGTGGCGTTCTCCTGCGCCTCCTCGAAAGGCTTGATCTTCGGCGGGAACACCTCCCGCACCAGGATCACGTAGCTCGTCCCGTCGTCCGCCGAGAAGAGACGGGCATCCCCGTCCTTGGGATTGGCGAGCGCCTTGTTCATTCCGGGATCGACGCCGTTGACCGAGTAGACTCCGCCGTTAAGATTCATGACGTCGCTCGCGTCGGTCCGGCCAGCCGCATTCTGCTTGAGCCAGCCGAAATCGGCGCCGTCGCGGACCTTCTTGAGGGCGACCTCCGCGTCGGATCGCTTCCCGAACGCGATGGAATCGAGGCGGAGCATCGCGGGGGTCGCGTAGCTGTCCGCGTGGGCGTCGTAGTACGCGCGCGCCTCGGCGGGGGCGACCCGGACGTCGGGAACGATGACGCGCTTCACGAACGCGTCGAACAGCGCCCCATCCTCGAACTGCTCCTTTCGCTCCCGGTAGTCGGCCGAGGACTCGATGCCGAGACGCGTCGCCTCCGCGACGGTCAGACGCCGGACCAGGATCTCGTCGAAGGCGACGGGCTTGCGCGGGTTGACCTGGTGTTTCGCGATTGCGCCTTCGAGCCCGTGGAAGAAATTCGCCTCCACGGCCTTGGCGATCTCGGCGACCGTGATCGGCGGCTGGCCGGTGACCCTAGCGACCACGCGCTCGTCCGTCTTGAGCCGCGCGAAGCCGGGCTCCTTCGCCTCGAAGTCGAGGCTCGCCAGGAGCGCCTCGTCCACCTTCGCGTAGCGCTTCCGGAGGTCGCGCGTGTAGGCGCCCACCGCTTGCAGTCGCGCGTAGTCGAGGGCCTGATCCTCGGATTCCTTCCGCGCGACGGGATCGTCGGGGACCGTCACCTCGTGCGGGGTGACCACCGTCCATCCGTCCTGTACCTGGAGGGCTTTGCTTGTCTCGCCTGGATGGAGGACCGCGATCGCACCCGCGACCTCGGTCTGCGCCTCGGCCAGCTTGATCGTCTCGTTCGGCTGCCAGGTCGCGCCGGAGCCCTGCGCCGCGCGCGCCGCATCGGCGAACGCGCGCCCTCCCTTGACGGCGGCGGAGAACGCGTCCGCCTCGGCCTTGGTCTTGAAGAGCACCGAGTCGATCCGCGCGACCCCGACCCGCGTGACGTACAGGGAGCGGACGTCCGCATCGGACGGCTTCTTGACCTCGGAGGCCGGACGGTCGAGCACCATCTTCTGGAGCGTGTCGAGCCGAAACGATTCGAGCGCCGCGGTGTACGCCGGCTCATGGTCGAGACCGATGTTGCGCGCCTCCTGGACGATCAGCTTTCCCGTGATCAGCCGATCGAGCAGCGCCTGCGGGTCCTGCTTCGCGCGCTTGGTGGCCTCCGGCGCGTTCTCGTGAACGGACGCAAGCGCCTCCCGGAAGGCGCCCCATGTGACGAGCTGGCCGTTGACCGTGGCGATCGCCCGCCGCCCCTGGATCAGTGGGAGCTCGGGAGGCGACGAGGATGCCGCCGGCGGTGCCGCGAGGGCCCAGGATGCGAGCCCGGCGGAGAGTGCTGCGGCGAGGATGGGGATTCGTACTCTCACGGCTTTCCTTTCGCGGTGAGCAGCGCCTCGACCGCGGAGCGCGCCATCGCCGCAGCGAGCGCGTGGGCGGTCCGGAGCCGGCCCCGCTCGAAGAACCAGACGCCGTCCGTACCGGTGGAGTGGCTGAACGCGGACCACGCCACGCGGCGATGGGCGGCGTCGAGCGCTTGCACGGTGAAATCGACGATGGGAGGGGGACCGTCGACGTCCGCATCGCTGTAATCCAGGACCTCCCCCATCAGCACGAGATCGGCCCCGAGCGTCTCGCGGAGCAGCTCGGCCTGTGCGTAGGGGATCCCTCCTTCGGGGATCACCCGGAGCTTGAGAAGTACCTCGCGGACGATGCCGGGCTCCACGACTCGGATACCGGGGCGCCCGGCGAGCGCCGCGACGAAGTGCGCCGCGACGAGATCCCCGCCGCGCCGGCGGTCCGTGCGGTTCGTGAAGGGAAGCACGGCGACCCGAAGCGACCCTCCTTCTTCGCCGGCGACCACGCTGGCGAACGCAAGCTTGGGCCGGAACCGGCGCTCGCCGGACGGCGTGCGGGAGGCCCCGCCCGAGACAGCCCCCTTGACCGACGCCGCGAGATCCGCGACCACCCGCGCGAGAAGCACCTTCGGGTCGTCCACGACTCCGAGCCCGAGGAACCCGGGGTGGTCCTCGCCCGTCGCTCCGAGGCCGCCGACCCAGAGGATCGAGGGCTCGGCCTCGGTCGAGACGAGGCGGGCATGCAGCGAGAGGACCGGAGGCGCGTGCTCGATCCAGCGCTCCACGGAGGTGATCATCACCGCCTGGACCTGCGCCTCCTCGCGGAAGGCGGTGGCGAGGTCCGGCGAGACGCCGCCCACGTACCGCACCCGATGACGGTCCATCAAGGCCCCACGCGTCGGATCGTCCAGTACCTCCATGCCGCTCGCGGCGAGCGCCCCCCGCCAGGCCCGCTCGATCGGAGCACCGTCGAGCACGCGGCCGGTGAGGTTCTCCACGGGGAGGACCGCCACGCGAAGGGGGCCGGCCAGGGCGGCCAGAGCCAGAAGAGGCGCTCCTAGCGGGAGCACGGCGCTCACTTCGCCTTGAAGAGCTTGTCGAGCAGCTCGTTCACGGCATCGGCGGTGATCACGTTCATGGGCTGGCCGCCTCCTCCGAACATCCGGTCCGCGGCGGTCACTCCCCCCTTCGTCGACTGCGCGCTCCAGACGAGGCGGCCGGTCTTGGTCTCCAGCATCTGCGCCGAGACCGAGACGTAGTTCGCCGAAGCGGAGCCGGAGCGCGCTTCTCCGTACTCCATCACGCTCCCGGTGATCACCGCGTCGGCACTGAGCGCTTTCCCCAGGGCGACGACGTCTTCGGCGGAGGGTTGGTCCGCGCGCTGGATCTCCGTCCGGGAAAGTCCCTTTTGGACCTCGCCGAGGGGCAGCACGTACATCTCCCCTCCCTGGGCTTGGAGCATCGTGACGAACACGCCCCGGACCCGGTCGGCCGCCGTTTGGGTCGGCGTGAGGTTGGAGAACGGCAGGACCGCCACCGTGTGCACGAGGCTGAAGTCCATCGTGGGCTCGTGAAAGGTGTTCGTGGCGGCGTGCCGGCCCGCACACCCGGAAGCGGGGAGGAGCGAGACCGCGAGTGCCATGTAGGAGACCGATCTCATCGTGCGCATGCCGACCGTCCTTTTAGAACGCCGCGTGAACCGTCGCCGTCCAGACCTTGGTCCGCGTCGACCCGAGGACCGAATCCGTTCGAAGATCCTGATACGACGTCTGGAGGTAGATCCGCGACGTGACGTCCCACCGCACGGACGGAACGAGCGTCTGCTCCGTCTCGGCCAGCTCCGTGTGGTAGGTCGAATCGTAGAACACGCTGAAGTGAAGCGTCCCGTCCGGGAAGGGAGCCCAGCTCAGCGCGTAGTTGCGTAGCGTCCGGGACCCGGTTTGATTGCTCCGCTCCGCGCGTGTCGAGGCGAAAAGGTAGAGGGAGCGCAGCGGGCGGTAGGCGGCGCCGATCTCCGCCGCGCGCGTGTCGTCGCGCTGCTCGGGCTGAGCCGGCGTCGGGAACGTCGTATCCGTCACCCGATCCTGGAGCAGGAGATTGACCGTCAGCTGCGAGTTCGGGTTCAGGGTGACGCCGATCTCGCCCGTGTCGGAAATCGACTGCCCGCCCTCGTGGGGCCGGATGACCGAGCGGCCCACCACCAGATTGGCGCCGATCCCCCGATAGAGCTCCGCCGCGCTCGAGAAGAGGGCCGATGCGGTATCCCGCCCGAAGTCCCCCTGCTCGTTCACCGCCGAGACCACCAGGCTTTCCTGGACGGTCGAAATCGGGGTCGCGGTGAGCGCCCCGCTGAACAGGTATGCGGTCTGCCTGCCGATGCGCTCCTGCCGGTCCTCCCGCGAGAGACGGGCCTGTCCGGTCAGGATCGGGCTGAGCGCCTGGATCACGGACAGTCCGTTCGAGAGCGTCCACTGCGTGGGCCCCGTGCCGGGATTCGAGAGGAAGTAGCCGAGCTCGTAGTAGAACGCCGGCACGTTCAGCAGCCGTGCCCTGAAGTTGCCGTTGAACAGCTGCGACACCTCCGAGGTGTGGTTCTCGACGCCCGACGCCGCCGTGCGCAGCTGCGGCTCGAGCTCGGTCACGAGGATCTGGGGCCAGCTCGTCGCATCCGGAACGATCGGCGACAGCGGCGAGACCACGAGCTTGACGTATCGCGTGACCAGCGCGGGGAAGCGGATCTCGAACCGGTTGTCGAACGGCCCGAACGGAGCCGTGACCAGGGTCTGGGTGAGCGTCCAGTTCAAGTTGTCGTCGCTCGAGTAGATCTTCCAGGAGAACGAACCCGCGATCGACGGCGGGAGCGTCTGGTCGACCCACACCAGGATCGTGTTGAGCTGATTGGCGAAACCGAGATCGAGACCGATGTTGCGGGGCCGGATGTCCCCTCCCGGCGGGGGGAGGCCCAGGTCCACCCCGGCGCCGACGGTCAGGTTGCCGTCGATCAGCGCGGCATTCGGGTTGAGGGGATCGTGATCCGGCGTGTCGTCGATCGACGAGAGGCCGGCGACGGCGTTCACGGACTGGATGATCTCCCCCGCGCTCGAGCCGGTCGCCGTCGTCTCGCGGTAGCTCACCGTGTAGTCCGTGCTCAACGTGAGGCGCCGGTCGAGCCACGCGTCCCCCCAGGCCGCGTGGGCGCTCTGGAAGTTCGTCTCCACGGCCCCGCCGTGGATGTGGTCCGTATCGCGCTCCAGCGATCCGCGGTAGTTCACCTCGTAGGTCTCCGCGCTGTAGCGCATGCCCAGCTGCGCGCGATCCTCCGTCGTGTCCAGCCCCTCTCGCCCCAGGTCGAACGTGTTCCTCCGGGACAGCTCGAGGCGCAGTCGCGGGAGATCGAGCGGGTTCCAGCCGAAATTCGCCCGCCAGTTCTCCTGCGTAAGCTTCGAGACGGACAGATCGTTGTCGAACCGCTCCGTTCGCCGGTCGTACCCGATCTCGGCGAGGACGATCTGCGTCCGGAGCGTGAACAGGGCGTACGGAAGGACGCGCTGGCGGTTGCCCACGCTCTCGATGCCGGAGAGGTCGGTCGACAGACGCTCGTGCTCGTAAAGGCCACCGACGCGGAACTCGAGGTTCGGAAAGAAGCGGTGCGCGAAGTTGAGGCTGTAGCGCTGCAGGAACGATCGCGCGGTCTCGTCGGTGCTCGCCCCGGTCGCATCCTCGGTGTTCAGCCGCGACGCGGCGCCGGTCAGCTCGAGGTACCCGTTGAGCTCGTCGTCCGCAGCCGCGGGTCGGGCCGGGCCGAGCGCCGCCGCGAGCGCCACGAGGAGGAGCGGAAGGCCCCGCCGTCCCCGCAATCGCCTCTGCTCGGATCTCCCCACGCAATCCGTCACCTTTCGCCCAGGAGCGCGACCTCACTTGGCTCGGGGAGGTCGACCTGCGCCGCGACCGTCTTCCCGACGAGCCGGACGAGGCGAATCTCGCCCCTGAGGGAATCGATGACGCAAAGATTGTTCCCTTGGCCGTCGATCGTGAGGAAGTCGGCGCCTCCTTCTGTCCGGATTTCGTCGATGGGAAGCAGTCCGGCCGGATCGTAGACGGAGATCGATTTCGAGCCCTTGAACCCGAGGTAGATCCTGTCCGTCTGGGAATCCACCTTGATGGATACCGACTTCGGCCCGACGAACACGCGCTGCGTGACCGCGAGCGTCGACGCGTCCACGACGTCCAGGTAGGCCGAGTACGCGTGAAGGACGTACAGGCGGGTCCCGTCCTTGCTGAAATCCCCGCGGATGGGGCCGCCGGGGGAGGACACCGATCCGGCGAGAGCGCCCGTCGGAAGGGTGAGTGCGACCACCCGGTCCTCGTCGGCGCAGAACACCCACGCCCGCGTTCCGGCACGGTCGACCAGGAGATAGCGCGGGCCGCTCCCGACCTCGACGCGCGTCCGCTCGACGAGCGTCGGGCCCGACGCGTCGAACACCGTGACGCTCGAGGAGCCCGCGTTGGCGACCAGCAAGGTGCGCCGGTCCGGAGTCAACCCGAGCGAGACCGGCTCGTCGCCCCCGCGCAGCCGTACCACGCCGAGCACGGAACGGGAGAGCAAGTCGAGGGTCGCGACGGCGTCGTCCCCGCCGATGACCACATAAAGGCGGTTTCTCAGGTCGTCGATCGCCATCGCGGACGGGGCCCGCCCGACGGCGATCGCGGAGGCGACCTGACCCGAAACCTTGTCGAACAAGGAGACGACGCCGGTTCCGCGGCTCGTCACCGCTCCCGTCAGGCCCGAGGCGAGCGTCGGCGGGATCGTCGCCACGAACACGGGTGCGAGCTCGTCGGCCGACTTTCGCGAGGCTCCGACGTCGAGCTCGACGGTGGCGACGAGGGCGCTGCGCGGCCCTGCGAGGAACGGGAGCTTGGCTGCGGGAGCATCCGTCCCGACCGCAAGATCGTGCCCCTCGCCGTCGGTCCTCGCGCGGGCCGAGCGCACCTTGATCGCGAGCCCCGCGTACGCTCCGGCAGGCACGAAGCCCCAGGCCAGCAGCCGTTGCCGGGGAGGGCCCGGATCGGGATAGCTCGGCATCGTCAGCGTCAGCGGCGCTGCGGTGCCGTCCTCCCGGACGGCGGAGACTCCGCCCAGCGTGAGCGTGAGTCCGGCGGCCGCGGGTGAAAGCGGCTTGGCGTAAACGGCGACGTAGCCGCCTTCCCTCGGTACCCCAACCGCGGGACGCGCGGCGCGGTCTCCAGGGACGGCGAGGAGCCCGATTATCCCGATCGCGATGCAGGCCCTCAACATGACGCCCCCGGATGGAACGCTAAGGCTAGTCCGAGCACGCAATCAAAAAAAGGGGGCCGGTTCGACCGGCCCCCTTCCGCCCTTCAGGGAGGATCCGCGACAGACAGGAACGATCAATCCTGGATGTGACACTTGTTGCAGAGCTGGCGCTGATAGGCGGCGAACTTGATCGCCGGCCGGTCGTAGTACCCGGCCTGCATCTCGGCCACCGTGTACCCCTTGAAGATCTGGGTCTGCTGGTTGAGCGCCTTGCCGTCCGGCGTGTTGCCCACGGCGTCCTTGCCGGGGTACACGGCCGTGCCGGTGCTGTCGGCCATCGTGACGAACTCGTTCTCGCCGTTCCACCGGAGGCTGTAGGTCCACGCCGTCGCGTGAGCGCGGTGGCAGCTGAGGCAGTTCACGCGATCGCTCGAGGCCGGCCCGTTCAGGTACGAGTCGTCGGTCTTGGCGTGGGCGGCCAGCGTGGCGACGTCCGACGTCGATTCGGTGAAGGGCACCAACGAGTTGAACGACGTGGTCGGCGTTCCGGTCAGATCGCCCGTCTTGAGGTAGGCGTTGTAGTTGTTGGAGATCGTCGTGCCGAGCGCCTGGTCGACCGGGTGGGCCAGCGCGTTGTTGTTGCTGTGCATGTTCGGGTGGCACGTGGCGCACCACTGACCCCAGCTCGCGTACCCGCCCGTCGTCGCGTGGCCGTAGGCGGTGCGGGTCTGCGTCGCCAATTCCGTCCGGTTGTACGTCGACGGCGTCACCGCGGAGGGAACGCCCGGGAACGTCGTGTTGTCGAAGGCAACGTAGTTCACGTCGCCGAGGATCCGGTAGACGCCCGCCGCGAGACCGGCCGGCGGAACGAGACCGTAGGAGCCCGAGCCCATGATCGGTGCGTAGGTCTGCCCCTGGTTCCGGTTCGGCGAAACGAGGGTCCCGTCGTTGAGGCGACGCGTCCGGTCGTGCGGGTCGTGGCAACTCACGCAGCTGAGCTGGTTGGACGGCATCGTCCCTCCGGGGGCCGTGGTGTTGACGGGATCGGCGACGTACCCGAAATCCGTCGCGACGATGTTGTGGCCGTGGGTGTACCCGAAGTCGGTCGTCGGGGTGCCGCGCAGCGTGTAGGTGTAGTTCTTCTTCAGCCAGCCGAAGTCGCCGGCCGGGCCGCGCTGTTTCGGCGGCACGCCGTCGGGCATGTCGACGACGGCGCTCGAGATGTGGTACGAGCTCGGGCCGGTGTCGCCCGCATGCTCGTGGCAGTTGAGGCACGTCGAGCTCGGATCGCCCTTCTGGAGGAGCGGGTTCGAGGCCGCGTCGTGCATGCTGTGGCAGCCGCCGCATTCGGCGACGCCACCGGAGTGGAACGCGTACACCGGCGAGAGGCCGATCACCGCCAGGCCGGCGACGCCCGCCATGAGAAGAATCCGGATCGCTTTCATGAGTCCTCCTTGAAAGACGTGGGCGTGAGTTATCGCACAACGCATGCCCGCGGCCCACTCACTCCGGAGTGTTTTTCTCCGGAATCGAGCGACCCGACCGGGACTGGCGGCGTCAGGGGGTGGTGAGCGCGAAGACCGAGAGGCCGTGGTAGCCGAGCTGACTCACATACAGCTTCCCGTCCCGGCCGAAGACCATCAGTCCCGGCCGGTTGAGCTGCTCGACGATTGGCCCCCGATTCCCGAACTCGCGGACGAAACGCAGGCTCGGGTCGAACACGAGGACCGCACCGCGCGCGCGATCGGCGACCAAGGTGTATCCATTGGGCGCGGCCAGGATCGCGCCGACGACGCTGAAGCTTCCGGGGCCCGATCCCGGCTTCCCCCACGAATCCGCGGTGCCGTCCGGCTTGAGCCGGAAAGCCCGGAAAGCCGTTGGAATCGTATAGAGAATGGCGCCTTGATCATCGACGTAGAAACCGCCCAGCTCGGCGCCTTCTCTCGCCTTGTCGTTCTTGGGAAGCGTCGCCAGAAGGTCGACGTGACGCCGGTACGTCCCCTCGAAATCGGTTGTCACGACGAGCAGGGACGCGGTGCTCGCGAACACGAGCGAATCCTGGCGGATCGCGAGGCGGTTCGGTGTGAATCCGGCAAGCTCGCTCGGGAGCCCATGGACCTCGAATGATCCCAGGGGCTCGCCCCGATAGTTGTAGCGCGTGACCTGCGAGCCCCCTGCCCTGGCCTCCGTCGGTTGCCTGTAGGAAAGGACCAGGATGTCGCCACTCGGCATGACGCCGATGTCCAGGATCGCGCCGTAGCTCATCGCGTCGTGGCTGAAGTCGTAGATCTCCATCCCGGAGGCGTTGAACACGCGGATCAGGTCGCCTTCGCCGACATAGATCTCGTCATGGGCGGGGTCCGCGCACATCTCCACATCGGAGTAAGGGATGACCCCGGAAAAATTCGACAGCCGGTAGAGGTATTTGACCTCCACCGCCCCTGCCGGCTGGGCGAGCGCGCAAAGCGCTACGCCGACGGCGACGTTCGCGAGAAGGCGCACTCTCGGACTCACCGCAATCAGTGTGCCATCGATCCGGCGACGGAGATGGGGTCGAGGCCTTTGGAGGTGCGGGAATTCACCCAAGACGTGTGCGATCCCCCCCAGCGCGGGGGCGCCGCCGCTTCGAACGCAGGCCGCGGTCCCACAGGGAACCAACCGGCTATAGATCGGTCCTATCCAGCCAGATGCCCTCTTTCGGGCCGCGGAGGTCGCGATGAGCTCCCTCAAGACCGGTACGGCAGCCTTCCTGACTTTGTTCTCGCTCGTTCTCGGCTTCCCTGCGGCCGCGTCTCCGGCGGCCTCCGAGACCCCTGGATCCTTGCGGGTCACGGGCAGCGACGGGACGCCGGTCGATATGCCCCTACGGCACACGAAGGTCTCGATCGACGTGACCGCGTTCGTCGCGCGGGCGACCGTGGAGCAAGTCTTCGAGAACCCCTTCCCCGATCCGGTGGAGGCGGTCTACACCTTCCCCTTGGGCGACCGGGCGGCCGTCGACGACTTCGAGCTCTCGGTCGGCGAGCGAACGATCCGCGGGGAGATCCGCCGCCGCGACGAGGCGCGGCAGGTCTACGAGCAGGCTCGCGATGCGGGATACCAGGGGGCTCTCCTGGAGCAGGAGCGGCCGAACATCTTCACGCAGTCCGTCGCGAACCTCGAGCCCGGCAAGCCGATCACGGTGCGCTTGCGCACCGTGGAGACGCTGAAGTACGAGCGCGGCATCTACCGGTTGACGTTTCCGCTCGTCGTGGGTCCGCGGTACATGCCGGGCGGCGGAGCAAAGAACCCGGCCCGAGTGACCCCGAGCGTGCTTGCGCCCGGCACGCGGTCGGGACACGACGTGGAGATCGCGGTGAGCCTCGACGCGGGCGTGCCGATCGGCGAGATCGGAAGCTCCAGCCATCGCATCGAGGTTCAACGGCGCGACTCCACGACGGCGAGCATCCGCCTCGCGGAGAACGACACGATCCCGAACAAGGACTTCCTCCTCCGGTGGAGCGTCTCGGCGAAGCAGCCGGCCGTCGGGCTGCTCGCGCACCGGGACGGAGCCGACGGGTTCTTCACGCTCCTCGTGCAACCCAGGGGAGAGGTCGGCCCCACCGAGGCGGCACCGAAGGAGATCGTCTTCGTGGTGGACACGTCCGGGAGCATGAGCGGGATTCCCCTCGACGCCTCGAAGCGGCTCGTCGCCCGGGCGCTGCACGAGATGGGTCCGCGGGACACCTTCAATGTCGTGCGGTTTTCCGGAGACAACGAGGTCTTCTCGCCGCATCCGCTTCCGAGCGACGCGTCCTCCATCGAGTCCGCGATCGCCTGGCTGAACGCGCGCCAGGGAGGCGGCGGGACGGAGATGCTGGCGGCAATGCGCGCGTCGTTCGCGCTTCCGCCCGATCCGAACCGGATGCGGATCGTCGTGTTCTTCACCGACGGCTACGTCGGCAACGATCCGGAGATTCTCGGCGCTATCGGCAAGGTCGTCGGCAGCGCGCGCATCTACACGGTCGGCATCGGCTCGTCGGTGAACCACTACCTCCTCGAGCGCATGGCGGATCTCGGTCACGGCGCCTACGTCTTCGTGCGCCCCGACGAGAGCGCCGACGACGCGCTCGACGCGTTCCGCTCGTGGGTGACGCGCCCCTACCTGACGGACCTCGCGATCGACTGGGGAGCGCTGCCCGTCGCCGACCTCTCCCCCGAAACGCTCCCGGACATCGGGTCGGGTCAGACGCTCACGGTCGTCGGCCGCTACCTCGCCGGGAGTTCCGGAACGGTGACGGTTCGCGGAAAGCTCGGCGGCCGCTACTGGGAACAGTCGATTCCCGTCGTGCTTCCCGACAAGGAACCGCGGCACGAAGCGCTCGGGGCGATCTGGGCGCGCGGGCGGATCGAGCAGATGCTCCTGGCCGACCCGGAAGGGCCCGCCCCCTCGACGGAGGCCGGGGTGACCGCACTCGCGCTCGAGTTCCGCCTGATGAGCCCGTTCACGTCGTTCGTCGCCGTCGACGATTCACACCTCGCGAACCCGGCGGGCCGGCCGCGCACGGTGGAGCAGGCGCTGCCGATGCCCGAGGGCGTTTCCTTCGATGGCGTATTCGGGACGGGCGGTCCGAGATCCCTGGCCCCGTCGCCGGGTCAGGACGAGCCCGAGGACAGAGTCGGTTCAGGTGCGAATACCACTGCGAGCCGACGTGTGTCGGGAAGCCGGGACCGCGATTTCAAGGGACTTGTCTCCGGCGTGAGCAGCGTCGATCCGCTCACGGGAAAGTTCGTGAGCCAGGCCGCCTCCGACTCGATCGAGGAAGTCTCCGTCGTCACGGCCGGCGCCGGCGTGGAATACGGTCGCGCACGGGGGGGCTACGCGCAACCTCCTCCTCCGCCTCCCAAGGCGAAAAAGGCGCCGGCGGGACAGCCTGTCTCAAGCGGCATGCTCGCGTCCAGCTTAGGCGGAGACACGGCGTCGAACCAGGCGACCAAGTTCAGTTCGGAGCTGGTGAAGGATGTCCCGGTTGCCGGACGCTTCTATCAACACACGCTCGAGCTCGAGCCGCAGCTCGTGGACGGCGAAGGCAACGCACCTTCCTCGGATGCGAGCTCGGCCCGCGCGCGGCTCCGCGAAGCGGCGCTCCGGGTTCTCGCGGACCTCGCCGACGACGGGCATCTCACCGCATCCGAGGGAAGGCCGGCGCTCGCCGCACTCCTGGCGGCACAACAGCCCAGCGGTGCCGTGGCGGCCGACGTTCCCGTCCACGTGCTCGCGACCTGGGCGCTCGCGGAAGCCGCGGCGGCTCTGCCCGGCGATCCTTGGGTCGCCAAGGCGAGGGCTAAGGCGATCGAGTACCTCGCCGGACTCGCGAAGGCCGGCACGCTTCCGGGCCGCGAGACACCGTTCGCACTGCTGGTCCTGGACTCGTTCGATTCCGCGGGGAGGCACGTCCCGGCGTCCCAGGCGGACCTCCGGAAGGCGCTCGAAGCGGTGAGCGCGGACGGCAAGCCCCCGGCGAAGCGGAGCCCGGCCGACAGGCTGCTCGCCTCCATCGGGCGCGGTCATCTCAGGATCGTGTCGAGCTGAACGCGTGCCTCACTCGGAGGCGACGGGCCGCGGCTCGCGCTCGACCGGGTCGGTGTCGGGGAGCTCCTTCGAGCTCCCCGCGCCGAGCTCCTTCATCTTGCGTGCGGCGACGAGGACGCGGCGGTCGAACGATGCGATCGCCTCGTTGTACGACCGGACCGAGCGATCGAGGCTTCCGCCGAGGTCCTTGAGGTATCCCGTCATCGTCACGATCCGGTCGTAGAGCTCGGCGCCGAGGTCGCGGATCCTCTCGGCGTTCTCGGCGACCTTCTCCTGCTGCCACGCGTAGTGCACGGTCTTGAGCAGCGCGACGAGGTTCGTCGGGCTTGCGGGAACGATGCCGCGGGAGAACCCGAACTCGAGAAGCTCCGGATCGCGCTGGACGGCGGCGGAGAAGAACGCCTCGCCGGGGATGAAGAGCACGACGAACTCGGGGGCGTCGTCGAACTGGTCGTGGTAGCTCTTGAGGGACAGGCGCGCGATGTGGTCCTTCACCTGCCGCGCGTGCTCGCCGAGCTTCCGGTCGCGCACCGCGTCGTCGGTGGCTTCCTGCGCCTCGAGATAGGACGTCAGCGGGACCTTCGCGTCGACGACGAGCCGCTTGCCTCCGGGAAGCTTCACGATCAGATCGGGGCGGATCGTCGCCGTCTCGCCCGTGACGGTCGTCTGCTCCACGAAATCGCAGTGCGCTTGCAGGCCGGCCAGCTCCACGACGCGCTTGAGGTGGATCTCCCCCCACCGGCCCCGGGTGTGCGGAGCGCGGAGCGCCTGCGAGAGCGCGGCCGTCTCGGTCCGCAATCGGTCGTTCGCCTGGCGCATCTCCGCGACCTGCGACCTCAGCTCGCGGTAGGCCCCCTCGCGCTCCTTCTCGATCCCGCGGAGCTTCTCGTCGACCTCCTTGAGCGCCGTCTCGACCGGCCGGACGAGGTCGAGGAACGAACGCTGGCTGCTCTGGAGCACCTCGGTGGAGACCGCGACGAACTGGTCCCTCTGCCGCGTCGCGGCGTCGTCCTGGGCCTCGCGCTCCGCCCGGAGGTGCGCCACCTCCTCGCGGAGAACGGCCTGTCCGCGCGACGACCACAGCGCCGCCGCGAGGGCCCCGAGCACGGCACCGAGCAGCAATCCGATCGCGAACGCCCCGCTCACATCCCAAGGATATCGCGAAGCCCCGAAAAGAGTGTTTTGCACATCCGCGTTCCTTCCATCAACATGTTCCGTCATGAAAACCCGATCCGTGTTGATAGGAGTCGTTCTGCTCGCGTGCACGGCCGCCGGCGCCGTCTATTACCAGCGCCGCCAGTCGGTCAAGCACGAGGACAAGTTCCGGACGGAGCTGGTGGACCGCGGCGCCGTCGCAGAGACCGTGACCGCGACCGGAACGATCTCCCCGGTGACGACCGTGCAGGTCGGAAGCCAGGTCTCGGGGATCGTCTCGCGCCTGTACGTCGACTTCAACTCGCCGGTCAAGAAGGGGCAGCTCATCGCGGAGCTCGACCCGACGCCGTTCCTGCAGCAGGTCGAGCAGCGCCGCGCCGACCTGACCGGGGCCAAGGTTCAGGAAACCAACGGGGAGATCCAGTACAAGCGGGCGCAGCGGCTCTTCGAAGAGCAGCTCAATGCCGAGGCGGATCGCGATGCCGCAAAGGCGGCGTACGACGCCGCGAAGGCGCAGGTCGAGCAGTCCGAGGCCGCGCTCAAGCAGGCCGAGACGAACCTTTCCTACACGAAGATCTACTCGCCGATCGACGGTGTCGTGGTCGCACGGCAATACGACATCGGACAGACGGTGGCCGCGTCGTTCCAGGCGCCGACCCTGTTCAACATCGCGGAAGACCTGACGAAGATGCAGGTGCAGGCCGACGTCGACCAGTCCGACATCGGCCGCGTCGCGGTCGGCCAGACCGCCCGCTTCACGGTCGATGCCTACCCGGACTCGACGTTCACGGGGAAGATCTCGCAGATCCGGCTGAACGCGACGCAGAACCAGAACGTGATCACCTACCCGGTCATGATCGACGTGCCGAATCCGGACGGAAACCTCAAGCCGAAGATGACCGCGGACGTCACGATCGAGGTGGCGCGCGCGGCCGACGTCCTGCGCGTCCCGAACGCGGCGCTCCGGTTCCACCCGATGGAAACCGCGACGAACGGCGGAGGCGGAGCGTCCGCCGGCGACGCGATGGCCTCGACCCGGCCGAGCAACGCGGGCGGCGGACCCGGCGGAGGGTTCGCGCGCGCGGCGTCGGGGCTTCCGGCCGGCGGCCAGGCCAAGCGCACCGAGCAGGCCGTCTATGTCGTGCAGGCCGGCGGCGATCTCTCCCGCGTCGCCGTGAAGACCGGGATCTCCGACGGGCGCTTCACGGCGATCGTGTCGGGTGATCTCAAGGAAGGCGACCGCATCGCCATCGGGAACGCGACGGCGAAGAGCACCTCGACCGGGACGTTCCCGGGCGCGGGCGGACCGGGAGGCGGACGCCGGTGATGATCGTCCTCGACGACGTGACGAAGTACTACACCGTCGGCGAGGTGGAGGTTCGTGCGCTCGACGGCGTCACGCTGTCGATCGACGAGGGCGAGTTCGTCGCGATCATGGGTCCGTCGGGCTCGGGCAAGTCGACTCTCATGAACCTTCTCGGCTGCCTCGACCGCCCGACGTCCGGGCGGTACGTGCTCGACGGCGTCGACGCCTCGAAGCTCGACGCGAACGCGCGGGCCGAGGTGCGGAACGCGAAGATCGGGTTCGTCTTCCAGTCGTTCAACCTGCTCCCGCGCACGACGGCGCTCGAGAACGTCGAGCTGCCGCTCCTCTACTCCGACAACGGCGGGACGGCGTCGCACCGCCTGGGGCGCGCCATGACCGTGCTCCGCCGGGTCGGCCTCGCCGGGCGCGAGCGGCACACCTCGTCACAGCTGTCCGGAGGGCAACAGCAGCGCGTCGCGATCGCGAGGGCGCTGGTGACGGACCCGCCGATCCTGCTGGCCGACGAGCCGACCGGCAATCTCGACTCGCGCGTCTCGGAGGAGGTCCTGGGGGTCTTTCAGGAGCTGAACGACCAGGGGAAGACGGTCCTCCTCATCACCCACGAGCCCGACATCGCGCGCCATGCGAAGCGAATCGTCCAGCTCCGGGACGGCAAGGTCGTGCGGGACGAGGCGATCGCCCAGGTGCGGACGACTGCCGCCACGGGAGCGACCGCATGAAGAGCTCCATCCTCCGCACCGCGAACATCGTCAAGGTCGGCCTCCGGTCGATCCTGCGGAACAAGATGCGCTCGTCGCTCACGATGCTCGGCATCATCATCGGGGTCGGCTGCGTCATCGCGATGAACGCGGTGGGCAGCGGTGCTTCGGAGTCGATCCAGTCGAACATCAACTCGCTGGGGGCCAACTTCATCATGGTCTTCCCCGGCGCCGTGACGCAGTCCGGCGCGCGGATCTTCGCGGCGCAGTCGTCGCTCACGGAGGACGACGCGAAGGCGCTCAAGGACGAGTGCCCGTCCGTCGCGTATGTCTCCCCGGGCGCGCGCACGGGCGCGCCGGTCGTCGCCGGCGAGAACAACTGGTCGACGGAGATCTACGGCGCCGGCGTCGACTGGCCGTTCATCCGCGCCTGGAACGTCGCGAAGGGCTCGTTTTTCTCCGAGGCCGAGGTGAAGGCCGGCGCCAAGGTCGCCGTGCTCGGCCAGTCGGTCGTGCAGAACCTGTTCCCGGATTCGGAGCCCGTGGGCAGCGTCATCCGCATCAAGAACGTCCCCTTCCGCGTCGTGGGCGTCCTCGAGCGCAAGGGCGGGAACATGATGGGCTCGGACCAGGACGACCAGATCATCGTGCCGTACACGACCGTCATGAAGCGGCTGATGGGATCGCCCCGGCTCAACCTCATCCAGGTCGCCGCGAAGTCCTCCGGTTCGATCCAGGCCGCGATGGAGGAGATGCGGGCGCTCCTCCGCCAGCGCCACCGCCTTGCTCCGGGCCAGGACGACGACTTCATGATGCGCTCGCAGGAGGAGATCGCGGCGACGGCGAGCCAGACGACGCGGACGCTCTCGGTCCTGCTCGCCTCGGTCGCCGCGATCTCGCTGATCGTCGGCGGCATCGGGATCATGAACATCATGCTCGTCTCGGTGACCGAGCGGACCCGCGAGATCGGGATCCGCATGGCGATCGGCGCCAAGTCGCGGCACGTGCTCGCCCAGTTCCTCCTCGAGGCGGTCACGCTCTCGGTCGCCGGCGGCGCGATCGGGGTCGCGCTCGGCATCGGCGCGTCGCGCGCCATCGCGAAGTTCGCCGGATGGCCGATCGCCATCGACGGCAGCTCGGTCGCCACCGCGTTCGGGTTCGCCGCGCTGGTGGGGGTCTTCTTCGGCTTCTACCCCGCGAGGAAGGCGGCGGCGCTCGACCCGATCGAGGCCCTCCGGTACGAATAGGCGGGAATATCGGCGCCCGCTCTGGGGTTCTCTCCCCCGAGCCAGGAAGAAACCGAGGAGATCCCGATCATGAAGCTGAGCCGCATCGTCTTCCCCGCCGCCTTGGCACTCGCCGTCACCGCCTCCCCCGCCCTCGCCGGCAAGGTCCCGCTGTTCAACCAGAAGGGGGGCGCCGCCCTTCACGGGTACGACCCGGTGACCTACTTCTCGGGGGCCGCGCCGCAGAAGGGCAGTGACCGGTTCCCCTACTCCTGGAAGGGGGCGACCTGGTACTTCGTCTCCGCAGAGAACCGGAAGAAGTTCGCCCAGACCCCGGAGGCGTTCGCGCCGCAGTACGGCGGCTACTGCGCGAAGGCGGTCAGCGAGAACAACACCGCGGACATCGACCCGCTCGCCTACAAGATCGTCAACGGCAAGCTGTACGTGAACTACGACGCGAAGATCCAGAAAGTCTGGGAGGCCGACATCCCCGGACGCATCGCCAAGGCCGACGGGTACTGGCCCGCCTTGCACGTCGCGGAGTGACCTTCGCGAGCGATTTGGTCGTGTGGGCGCCCCGCCGCGGTCTTATGATCTGCATCGGACGGCACGCACGGACGCTCGGGGAAGGCGGCTTACCGCCTGTGAGGGCGCCCGAGAGCGACCCCTCGAAGGAACGCCCGGTGCGTGCTGTCCCACCTCAGCGGTGCACCCCCGGCGCTTCCTCGCCCGTCGTCTCGACCCACTCCGTGTAACCGCCGAGGTACGCCCTCGGGCGCCTGTCGCCGTCGTCGCGGTGCAGCTCGAGCACGCGGTTCGACAGGCCGCGCAGGAACGTCCGGTCGTGGGAGACGAAGAGCAAGGTGCCCTCGAACGTTCGCAACGCTTCGACCAGCATCTCCTTCGTCTCGAGGTCGAGGTGGTTGGTCGGCTCGTCGAGGACGAGGAAATTCGGAGGATCGAGGAGCATCCGCGCGATAACGAGGCGTGACCGCTCCCCACCCGAGAGCGCCTCGATCCGCTTGTCCACGTCGTCCCCCGAGAACTGGAACGCGCCGAGGAGCGCGCGCAGCGTTCCCTGCGTTTCGAGCGGGAAGTCGGCTTGCATCTGCTCGAAGATCGTCAGGGTCCGGTCCAGCAGGTCGAGCGCCTGCTGGGCGAAGTACCCCAGGACGACGGACGCGCCGATCCGGATGTCCCCGTTGTCCGGTCCGACGGCGCCGGCGATCATTTTCAGCAGGGTCGTCTTCCCCGCGCCGTTGCGTCCCATCACGCACCATCGCTCGCCGCGGCGGATCGTGAGGTCGAGCCCGTCGTAGATCGCGCGGTCCCCGTACGCCTTCGAGACTCCCGACAGGATCGCGACGTCGTCGCCCGACCGCTTCGGAGAGCGGAAGTCGAACCGGACGGTCTTGCGCCGGCGTGGGAGCTCGATCGTTTCTATCTTGTCGAGCTTCTTCACGCGGCTTTGGACCTGCGCGGCCTTTGCGGCGTGCGCGGCGAACCGCTCGATGAACCGCTGCTCCTTGGCGAGCATCGCCTGCTGCCGCTGGTAGGCGGCCTCGCGCTGCGTCTCGCGCAGGGACCGCTCCCGCACGTAGAAGTCGTAGTCCCCCGAGTACGAGACGATCTCGCCGGCGTCGATGTCGACGATCCGGTCGACCACACGGTTCATGAAATCCTTGTCGTGGCAGGTCATCAGGACGGCGGCGCGCGTGCGCTCGAGGAACGCCTCGAGCCAGAGGATCGACTCGATGTCGAGGTGATTCGTCGGCTCGTCCATGAGGAGGACCTCGGGGTCGCCGAGGAGAACCCTCGCCATCGCGACGCGCATCTTCCAGCCGCCCGAGAGCGCACCCGCGTCCTGGTCGATGACGTCGTCCGCGAAGCCGAGGCCGTGGAGGACCTCTCGCGCCCTCGCTTCGAGCTCGTACCCGCCGCGCTCCTGGTACTCCTGCTGGACGGCGCCGTACCGCTCCAGGACCGCCTCGAGATGCTCCGCCTCGGGCGTGTGCATGGCTTTCTCGAGGTCGATCAGCGCGTGATGGAGATCGCCGAGCCGGCCGCTCCCCGCGATCGCCTCGTCGAGGACCGGCCGGCCGCCCATCGTCTCGATGTCCTGGCGGAAGTAGCCGATCGTCGTGCGCTTCGGGACCGACACCTCGCCGCCGTCGGGGGCTTCCTCGCCGACGATCATCCGGAAGATCGTGGTCTTGCCGCTTCCATTCGGCCCGACGAGGCCGACCTTCTCCCCCGGATTGAGCTGGAATCCCGCGTCGACGAGGAGCACCTGGCGCCCGTACTGCTTCGTGACGTTGGCGAGCGTGATCATGGAAACGGGAGCCGACGGGCGCGCCGCGGGACTACTGCTGCGGATCGCCCTTGAGCGGGAAGGTCTCCTGGACCTTCTTGGGCTGCGGGAGCCGCTCGCCGGCGACGGCGATCACCGTCTTTGTCAGGAAGAGGGTGACGCCCTTGGTCTTTCGCGTTGACGGATAATCGAGCTTGCGGATGTAGCGGTCGCGCCGCTCCTGCGGGATGTCGCGCACCGCCTTAGTCGCGTCGTACTCGGTGGCCCCGGTCCAGGCGATGCGGAACCCCGAGTCCTCATGGACGATCAGATCGAGGCGCCGCTCTGTGACCAGGGGGTTCTTGAGGTTGTCGTAGTACACGCCGATCTCGTTGACGCCGTCGCCGTCGAGATCGAGCAGCGCGATCTCGCCGCGCCCGACGTAGCCTCCGTTGACGCCGCCCATGTCGCGGCCGTACAGCGAGACGAGCTTCCCGCCCTGGGTGCCGTACACCTCGAAGCGCACGTTCAGGGCGCTCGCTTCTTCCTTCTTTCCCGTGAGGTAGGTCACGACCGCCACCGTCTGCTTGTCCGGGCCCGGCAGCACCTTCGACGAAACGATCGAGCTGTTCATCACGGAGGACGGCTTGATCCCCATGGCCGCGTAGACGTCGGCCGCGGTGTCGGCGCGCGCGGACGCGACGACGGAGAGCGCCGCGGCGAGGAACGTGGCGACGCGAGCGCTCATGCGATCGCCTGGCGCGCGGCGCTGCGGTCGGACCGGGCGCGCGCGCGGCGCTTTGCCAGACGATCCTCGCGCTTGCGCAGCTCGACGACCGACCAGGCGTCGAACGCCGCGGCGGAATCGAAGAAGAGCTCGTACCCGCCTTCGGGCGTGAAGTACTCGCACGGGTCGTCCGTCTCGCCGGCCTCCGGCCAGCCGTAGTCCCGGCAGATCTGGGGCCGCGTCTCGTAGATCCCGCAGGAGTTGTCCGGCTGCAGATGCCGGCAGGGCGTCCGGATTTCGAGGAACCAGTTCCCGTCCTGCACCCAGACCACGATGTGCTCGTGCAGCAGGTACCAGCGGATGTGATCGTGGTGCTTCGGCGTCACGGGGCGGTCGATCTCGAGCGCGAAGTACTTGCAGCATCGCGCCGTGCATTTGTGGCACGGCGGGCCTTTCTCGGGATCGAATCGTTCCGCACCGATCTGGACGAGCGACATCGGGTCGAGTCTACCACGCCGCTCCGAGCCTCTATAATCGACGCCAAGATGATCGTCTACACGGCAAAGCACGTCTTCCCGGTGGCGTCGGGCCCGATCCAGAGCGGAGCGGTTGCGGTGCACGACGGCCGCATCGTCGCGGTCGGCCGCCGCAAGGACGTGATCAAGGCCCACCCGTCCGACGAGGTGCGCGATCTCGGGGATGCCGTCATCCTTCCGGGCCTCGTCAACGCCCACACGCATCTCGAGCTGTCGTGGGCCGCCGGAGAGGCTCCCGCCGGCGGAACCTTCACCGGGTGGATCTCCGATCTGGTCGCGCGCCGTGCCGCCGTCGACGCATCGGCCGCGGCCCAGGCCGCGAGAACGGCGGTGGACGCGATGGTGGCGCGCGGCACGGTCGCGGTCGGGGACATCGCCAACGGCACCTGGGTCGCGCCGATCATCGCCCGCTCCCCGCTCGCGGGACTTCTCTTCCACGAGGTGTACGCGTTCCGGTCCGCCGACGCGGAGCCGGTCCTCGCCGCCGCGGCCGCCCGCCTCGAGACGATCGACGCCGATCCGGACGTCGCCGCGGCACGCGCGCGGCTCGTCTCGATCCTCACGCCGCACGCGGCGTACTCGACGTCAGGGCCGCTGTTGAAGGCGCTGGGCGGACGGGCCTCGGCCTCGAGCGAGCCGCTCTCGATCCACGTCGCCGAGAGCGACGACGAGATCCGCCTCCTGCGCGACGGAACCGGGCCCCTCCGCGATTTCCTCGTCTCCCGCGGCGCGTGGGACGATGCTTGGTCGGCGCCGGGCCTCACGCCCGTCGAGTACCTCGACCGGCTCGGCGTCCTCTCGCGGCGAACGCTCGCGGTCCACTGCGTCCACCTGGACCACCAGGACCTGACGCGGCTCCAGGCGCGCGGCGTGACCGTGGTCACCTGCCCGCGGAGCAACAAGCGCCTGGGCGTCGGGAAGGCCCCAGTCCCGAAGCTCCTCGCGTCCGGGATTCCGGTCGCCCTCGGCACCGATTCCGCGGCGACGGCGCCGGACACGGACGTGTTCAACGAGCTCGCGGCGCTGCGGGAGGAGCATCCCGAGGTGTCGCCGGCGACGGCGCTGCGCATCGCCACGCTCAACGGCGCGCGGGCGCTCGGGCTCGCGCGGGACCTCGGCACGATCGAGGTGGGAAAGCTCGGCGCGCTCGCGGTCGTCGCCCTGTCCGATCCGGACGAAGCACCGCTCGATGCCGTGACGTGGTCGTCCGAGAGCGTGGTCCCGATCGAGCAGGCGGCGTTCGAGCCGGCGACCCGTTGAGCGGTGCGCCCGTAGCACTGTCGGTCGTCCGCACGTGGGGGCGGATGGTCAAGTTCTCCCACAGCGTGTTCGCGCTGCCGTTCGCGCTGTCCGGTGCGGCGCTCGCGGCCGCCCGCTACGGGTTCACGCCGCGGCAGGGCCTCCTGATCGTCCTGGCGATGGTCGGCGCACGGAACGCGGCAATGGGCTTCAACCGTCTCGCCGACCACGAGATCGACGCCCGGAATCCGCGCACGGCCGGCCGCGAGCTTCCCGCCGGCAAGCTCTCGCGCGGCGCCGTGTGGGCGTTCACGCTCGTCCTTGCGGCGATCTTCGTCGCCGCGGCCTGGTCGCTCAATCCCCTGTGCGGCGCGCTCTCGCCGGTCGCTCTGGCCGTCGTCTTCGGCTACTCGTACACGAAGCGGCTCACGTGGGCGAGCCACGTCGTGCTCGGCATCGCCCTCGCGATCGCGCCGGTCGGCGGCTGGATCGCGGTCGCCGGGCGCTTCGATCTCGTCCCGCTCCTCCTGGCGCTCGCTGTGGCGTTCTGGGTGGCGGGGTTCGACACGCTGTACGCGCTGCAGGACGAGGCGTTCGATCGGAGCGCGGGGCTCCACTCGATTCCCGTGCGGTTTGGCACGCGGCAAGCGCTCTGGATTGCCCGAGGATTCCACGCGCTCGCGTTCCTCGCGATGATCGCCGTCGGGATGGAGGCCGCGCTTCATCCGGTCTATTTCGCCGGTCTCGCGGTGATCTTCGGCGTGCTCGTCTGGGAGCACCGTCTCGTGCGAGCCGAGGACCTCTCGCAGGTCGGCGTCGCATTCCTGAATGCGAACGCGATCATCGGGGTGCTCTACCTGGGCGCGGTCCTGGCCGCGCTCGCCGCGCATCGCGGCTGAGGATCCGATGAGCGAAGAAGACCCTTCCTACGTCAAGGCCTACGAGGACATCGAGTTCCTCCGTCGCGACGAGCTGCGCCCCGTTCGCCTCCTCCTCGAGCTGACGAAGCCCGAGATCCTCCAGCGCGATGCCGGCATTCGCTCGACGATCGTCGTCTTCGGCAGCGCGCGTCTCCTGCCTCCCGCGGCGGCCCAGGCAACGCTCGAAGCCGCGCGCGCGGAGTCGGCCCGGCGTCCGGGCGACCCGAGCGCCGAGCAGGCGCTGCGCATCGCCGAGCGCCGCGTCGCCCACGCGCATTACTACGACATCGCGCGCGAGTTCGGACGGATCGTGTCCGCGGCTTGCCAGACCGACGGACCGTCCGAATTCGTCATCGTCACCGGCGGCGGGCCCGGCACGATGGAGGCCGCGAACCGCGGCGCGCACGACGTCGGTGCGAAGACGATCGGTCTGAACATCTCGCTCCCGCACGAGCAGCACCCGAATCCGTTCATCTCGTACGGGCTCTGCTTCGAGTTCCACTACTTCGCGATCCGCAAGATGCATTTCATGCTTCGCGCGAAGGCGCTCGTCGCGTTCCCCGGAGGGTTCGGCACGTTCGACGAGCTGTTCGAGGCGCTCACGCTCGTGCAGACGGGAAAGGTGCAGCACCTTCCGGTCGTGCTGGTCGGCCGCGAGTTCTGGGAGAAGGCGATCAACTTCGACCTTCTCGTCGCCGACGGGCTCATCGCCCCCGAGGACTTGCGGCTGTTCCGCTACGCCGACACGGCGGCCGAAGCCTGGGCGCACATCTCGAACTACTACGAGGCGTACGGGGACGAGTGATCGAGGGGCGCTACCAGGGCCCCTCCCCGGCCAAGCTCACCGCCGTCACCGAGTAGAAGCGCGGGACGGTATCGCCGCACGCGCCGGCGTCGACGAATCCCAACGAGACCGGGGTTCCGAGCAGCGTCCAGCTCTCGCGGGACTGCGCGGGATCGGTCGACGAATAGACGCGGTAGCCGAGGGCCCCATCGACCGGCGCCCACGACAACACGGCGTCGATCCCGGACCGGCTCAGCGACAGATTCCGGACCGCGGACGCCGCTTCCGACTGACGCGTCGCCGTCATCTGCAGCGGCGCGTCGTACACTTGACGGTACGTGTCTCCCAGGGTCGCGTCTCCCACGCTTGCGCAGAGGGGATACAGACGGAACGAGGCGGGGATCGTGTCGGTCGTGCTGCTCGTCAGCCCGTCGAGATAGACCCCGTGATCGCCGATCGCGCTGTTGTCGCGATCGGCGTAGTCGGGCTCGAGTGCCGGGGCATCGTTGTACGACGCGTCGTCGCGGTAGTAGATCCTCGCCGACCCGTAGAACGGCGACGGCGGCACGTCCCACACGGTCGCGAGACCGCCGCCCGTGCCGCGAAGAATGGTCCACGCGGGGAGCGTGGCCGGCACCGCGTCGTTGACCCCGTCGACCGGCACGCCCGCGCGGACGGTGGAGGCGAGAAACGTCGTCCCGCTTCTGGGAAGCATGTCGAAGTAGAGCCACACGCCGTTGATCGGGTGCACGCGCAGGTTGACGACGCGATCCCACAGGCCGCGGTAGATCACGTCGTGATGTACGGTGTCGATGCCGCTCGCCGCACCGCGCACGTAGCGGATCGAGCGCACCGGGCCCTCGATCCCGCCGAGGAATTGCGACGTTGCGTTCCAGGTGTTCTCGCTCTCCGCTTGCTGCGGCGACAGCCCCGCGCGTCCTTTCACCCGGTCGAGGAGGTTGTCGCCGGTGCCGCAGGGCGAGGCCACGCGATAGCCGGTGAGGATCCAGTTGTCCTGGTACTCCACCGAGAACTTCGCGCTCGAGACGGTCGAGGCCGGAAGCTCGCTCCACGACACGTAATGCGTCGCGGACCTCGTCAGGCCGATCCCGGTGAAGACGTAGGCGAAGCGGTCGGGGTACGGTCCCCCGGGGCGCGGGTCCGCGATGCGGATCTCGAACCGGTCCGGATCGACCCGGGCCGGCCAGGCGGCGCCGGACGGCGCCTGGTCCCCGGCGTCCGCGTACATGAGCGCGATTTCGTCGAGGGAGTCGAGAAGGCCGTCGTCCTCGCCGAAGACGTCGTACATGACCTCGTGGACGTTGGGCGTCGAGCCCGCGTCGATCACGTGGTCGACGCGCTCGTCCACCTGGAACGGGATCGGCACGAACCCGCCGGAGGCCGAGTCGTAGCGAAACACGAAGATGCGCTCGACCGGAGTACCGGCCAGCTCGGGGAGGATCGACGCCGAGACGACAGCCGGATCCTCGGCTCGATCCTGGACGGAGCCGCCCCACGCGAGGCCTGCGGCGACGAGCGCCATGAGGAGGCCGGCGCACACGCTCCGGCAGAAGCGGACCCAATGTCGACGCATCGGCGGCGGTCTCCCGCATGGAGTTACGAGGAGACCGGCCCGGTGGCCAGGAGCGAATGCTCGGATCGAGGACAAGAATGATCCGTTTGAACAGCCCGACCTCGGGGCAGCTATCATCTGCCGCCGATGTCCCCCACCCTGGTCCTCTTCGACGTCGACGGAACACTCGTCAACACCGCGGGCGCGGGCCGGCGCGCGCTCGAGCGCTCGTTCCGGGAGGTGTTCGGCCTCTCCGACATCGCGGAGCCCGCGTCGCGGGTCCGGTTCAACGGGAAGAGCGATCCGACGATCATCGCCGACATCGCGCGCGAGGCGGGGATCCCGGGCGCCTCGATCGAGCGGCGGTACCCGGAGCTGCAGCGCGCGTACCTCGACGCGCTGCGCGCCGAGCTCAGGAGTCCCGATCCCCGGCGCGCGGTCTTGCCGGGCGTCGTTCCGTTGCTCGAGATCCTCTCGCGCCGGGACGACGTGACGCTCGGCCTGATCACGGGAAACATCGAGGAAGGCGCGCGGGCGAAGCTCTCGGTGTTCGATCTCAATCGATTCTTCCCGGACGGCGGGTTCGCCTCCGACCACCCCGAGCGCGCGGAGATCGCGCGCATCGCGCACGAGCGGCTATCGCGACGGGTCGGTCTTCGTTTCCCTCCCGAGCGGGTCGTGGTCGTCGGCGATACCGAGCTCGATGTCGCCTGCGCGCGGGCGAACGGCTTCGTGGCGATCGCGGTCGAATCCCCGTGGATGTCCCGAGACGAGCTGGAGGCCTCCGCTCCCGACGGTCTGTTCCGCGACCTCACCGACGCGGACGCGGTGCTCCGGGCGATGCGAATCGACTAGCGCGTCGCCAGCGCGACCGCCTTCTTCATCACGCGATCGAGCATCGGCCGCGTCAGCTTTCCGGTGTTCGTGTTCTGGCGGCTCGGATGGTAGCTGCCCAGGAGCGTCACGGAGGGCGCGTCCTCCCGGAGATCGATCCGCGCTTGCGCCCCATGTCCGAATGCGGGTCTTGGGCGCAGAACCGAATTCGGAGCGTTTCGGGCCGCGGCGCGCAGGACCGCGTCCCAGGCGATCTTCCCGAGAGCCACGACGACCCGTAGATCGTCGAGCTGCGCGATCTCCCGGTCGAGGAACGGCGCGCAGGCGGCCAGCTCATCGGGCGTCGGCTTGTTGTCCGGAGGCGCGCAGCGGCAGGACGCGGTGATGCGCGCTCCGGTGAGCTCGAGTCCGTCATCGACCGAGGTCGAGACCGGACGGTTCGCGAGGCCCGCGCGATGAAGCGCCGCGTAGAGCCAGTTCCCGGAATCGTCTCCGGTGAACATCCGCCCCGTGCGGTTCGCCCCGTGCGCCGCGGGTGCCAGACCGACGAGAAGGATGTGCGCCCGCCGATCCCCGAACGACGGGACCGGCCTCCCCCAGTAGGTCTCGTCGCGGAAGGCCCGGCGCTTCACGCGGGCGATCTCGAGGCAGTGGGCGCGCAGGCGCGGGCAGCGCTCGCAGGCGACCACGTCGCGATCGAGCGCCGACCAGGCGTTCACGAGAAGCGCTACCGGCGGCCGTCGTCCGGCGCGATGGCGGCAGACAGCGCGGCCACTTTCCGGCCCGCCGCGACCACCAGCTCGTCGAGCCCGTCGCCGTCCAGATCGCCCGACGCGAGGTCGCGGACGTCCGCCCACACGGCGTCGAACATCAGAGTTCCGTCGCGCGCGTCGAGGAGCACGACGTGACCCGAGTACGTCGCGACCGCGATCTGGCGGCCGTGCCCCGGAAGGAACCGCCCGGAGGTCGACGCGATCACCGTGCGCGGCCCCGCGACCACGCCATCGCCCTCGGCCACGACGAGCCGCTCGGCGCCCGGGACTCCCGCCGGCCAGCGCGTCCCCGCGGATGCGACCGGCGCGATCGAGCCGTCCTCGGCGAGCGTGAGAAAGCCGCCCTCCGCGCGCGAGGCAATGTCGCGTCCCGAGGCTTTGTCCCCGAGCATCGTCACGCCGCCCGAAGGATTTCCGATCGCGGGGCCGGCGAGCGTCGCCATCGCGATGCGTTTTCCCGTCCCCGCGCCGGAGATCCCGTCCACGGCGACGTCGACGAGCGGTGCCGGCGCCTCGATCGAGCGCGCGCTTCCCGTCCGCAGATCGATCACGCCGAGGGTCGTCCCGCCGCGCCGGAAGCCGACGATCTCGCGCGAGCCCCCCGGTGCGGCGCCGAAGTCGATGACGCGACCCGCCCAGGGCGGGGCCTGCGTGCGCGCGGTCATCTCGCCTCGCCGGTCGAAGCCGACGATCATCCCTCCGATCGCCGCGACGACTCGCGAGCGCTCGCCGGCCGCCGCGGGGAGAACCACGACGCCCTCGAGCGTGCCGGGAAGCTCGCGGCTCCACTCTCCCCGCAGGACGGCGCGGCCGGACAGCACCGAGGCCAGCTCGACTTGCGTTCCCTCGGAATCGTCGGCGATGAGCTTGGAGACGGCCTCCGCGATCGTGTTCTCGAGGCCCGGCCGGTATCCGTCCCAGCGCGAGCGCACGCGTCCTTCCTTGTCGGCGAGGAGCACGGTGGGGAGCGTGTGAACGCCGAACGCGCCGTAGAGCTTCGTGTCGTTGACCGCGACCGGCATCGTCAGGCCGATGCGCCGGGCGGCGGCGGCGGCGATCGAGGCCTGCTCGTCCGCGTTGACGGCGATCGTGACGAGCCCGCGCGGGGAGTCCTTCTGGTGGAGCCGCTGGAGGTGCGGGAGCTCCATCTGGCACGGGCCGCACCAGGAGGCCCAGAAGTCGAGCAGCACCACGCGGCCCCGGGTCCCCGCGAGATCGAGCGTCCCGCTGCTCGTCAGAGTCAACGTGACGGCCGGGAGTCGCGGAAACCACATCGGCGCGAGCAGCGGCGACTCGCTCACGCCCGCCGGGTGGGTCTCGCGGGCGATCGACGCCTGCCAGCCGGGCGCGCCGTCGGAGCGCACCCAGGTGATGCGATCGGCGTCGGCGGGTGAGGGAGCGGCGACCACGGCGGGGCCCGCCGCGAAGGAGAGGACGGTGAGGAGCGCGGCGCCGCGGACGAGACGGGACATGGAACTCAGTCTACCGGTACAACCGCCGCGCCGCCGCGACGGGCGCTCGCGGCCCGTCAGGGATGCGCGTTCGTCGCACGCCAGCTCGAGTAGATCTCGATCGCGCGCGACGTTTCGATCTCGACGAAACGCCGGTAGACCTTCTGGCGCTCGGGATCGATCTGGTAGGTCTGCTGCCGGAAATCGAAATTGACGACGTGCTGCTTGGGGTCGGGCTTCGCCGACGCCTTGGTCCGTGGCACCTTCTTCTCCTCCTCACCCGTTCGGCTGCCGGAAGGCCGACAACCCGGAATCAAGGTAGCACCGCCGGCGACGTGCCGCGCGATTTTGCTCGGCCGTATTGAGGACCTCCCCCGTCTCGGCAAAGTCCGCCATATTGGCCGACATCGCCTCATCATCTATAGAATCGGCCGCGTGAAGGCCGCGGCGAACCAGAAGCGGATCCTCGTCCTCGAGCCGGAACGGGAGCAGGCCGAGCGGATTCGCAGCATCCTCGCCCGGTCCGGATTCGCCGCCACCCTCGTGACCAGCGGGCGGCAAGCGCTCGACACCAACGAGCGGCGCCCGCACGATGCGGTGCTGCTCGATCTCGAGCGCGCCGTCCGCGAGAAGCTCCTCGACGCATTCCGGACGCAGGCGCCCACGACGCCGCGCCTCGTGCTCGCGGCTCCGGGGGCGATCGGCGAGGCGGTGCGGATGCTGCGGGAGGGGGCGGACGACTACGTCGTGCGGCCCCCGGACGTCTTCGAGGTACGCACCCGGCTCGTCCGGCTCCTCGAGCGCAGCGACCTCGACTCGCGCTTGGCACTCCTCCAGGACGAGGTCTCGAAGGTCCACTCCGACAAGCGTCTCGTCGCCCGGTCGGCCGCGATGCGCGCCGTCGTCGACCGCATCGTGCGCGTCGCCCCGCTCCGCTCGACCGTGCTCATCCACGGTGAGAGCGGGGTCGGCAAGGAGCTGGTCGCGCGCGCGATCCACGTCAACTCGCCGCGTCGGACGTTCCCGTTCCTCGCCATCAACTGCGCCGCCATCCCGGTCCACCTGATCGAGTCGGAGCTGTTCGGCCACGAGCGCGGCGCCTTCACCGGCGCGCACGCCCGCACGCGGGGAAAGTTCGAGATCGCGGACAAGGGCACGCTGTTCCTCGACGAGATCGGGGAGACCGACCTTCAGACGCAGGCGAAGCTGCTGCGCGTCCTCGAGGAGAAGCAGTTCATGCGCGTCGGCGGGGTGACGAGCCTGAGCGTCGACGTGCGGGTGATCGCGGCGACCAACGCCGACCTCGAGGCGATGGTGGAGCACGGCTCGTTCCGGCGCGATCTGTACTACCGCCTCAAGGTGGTCGGCATCCCGGTCCCCCCGCTGCGCGAGCGCCGCGCCGACATCCCCGAGCTCGTCGAGGCGTTCCTCGACGATCTCTCCCGCGCGAACGCGGTGCCCCGGAAAGACGTGACGCCGGACGCGATGGAGGCGCTGGAGTCGTACCGCTGGCCCGGGAACGTGCGCGAGCTGAAGAACATCCTGGAGAGCGTGCTCGTCGGCAGCCCCGGCGACTCGATCGGATCGTCGGACCTCCCGCCGAGCGTGCTGCGGGAGCGCGTCGCGACGCCGCGGCCGGCCTTCCCCCTGGGCACCACGATCGCGCAGATGGAGCGGGACCTGATCCGCTCGACCCTCGAGGCGACCGGCGGGAACCGGACGCACAGCGCGCAGCTGCTGGGAATCGGCGTCCGCACGCTCCAGCGGAAAATCGGACACTTCCGCCTGGACATCGCCAGCCGTCGGCGGCGCCCGAGAACCCGCGCCAAGCTCGGCTGAGGCGCCGGCGGGCTCGGTTCGGCCGAACCACGCCGGCGGCGTCACGGATTTGTCACCCGGTTCCCCGAGACTTATCCTTCCCCGGCACGGGGTGATGGTGCCCTAGAGGTCGCAATGGCGGAAATCGACGATCGTCTTCGGGCCGCCGCGGCCGACCTCGACTCTCCGCTCCTCTACGTCAATCGCGAGCTCGCCCTGCTCGAGTTCCAGAAGCGGGTGCTCGAGGAGGCCCGCGACCCTCGCGTGCCGCTGCTCGAGCGCGCCAAGTTCCTGTCGATCGTCGATTCGAACCTGGACGAGTTCTACATGATCCGCGTCGCCGGGCTCAAGCAGCAGGTCGCGGCCGGCGTGCAGGAGAGCGGTCCCGACGGCATGTCCCCGGCCGACCAGCTCGACGCGGTGCGCAAGACCGCGGTGGCGATCGCGGCGGACGCCCGCCGGGTCTGGCTCGAGGAGGTCCGGCCCGCGCTCGCCGCGGAGCGGATCTTCGTCCTGGACCACGACGCGCTCGAGATCGAATCTCGGATGAAGCTGCGGGCGTACTTCGAGGAATCGGTGTTCCCCGTGCTCACGCCGCTCGCGGTCGATCTCTCCCGGCCGTTCCCCCACATCTCGAACCTCAGCCTGAACCTCGCGGTCCAGGTGCGGGATGCCTCGGGTCAGGAGCACTTCGCCCGCGTCAAGGTCCCGCAGACCCTGCCGCAGCTCGTCCACGTGCCGCGCTCGGACGGAACCTCGAGCTGGACCTTCGTCCCGCTCGAGCAGGTCGTCGCGGCGAACCTCGACGCCCTGTTCCCCGGGATGGAGATCGTCGAGGTGCACCCGTTCCGCGTGACGCGCAACGCCGACCTGGTCATCCAGGAGATCGAGGCGGACGACCTCCTGGAGACGATCGAGGAAGGGGTCCGGCAGCGGCAGTTCGGCTTCGTGACGCGCCTGATGGTCGAGGCGACGATGCCGCCGCGCATTCTCGACGAGCTGCTGATCAACCTCGAGGCCGACCGCGCCGACGTGATGAGGGTCGAAGGCCCGCTGGCCCTCGCCCACCTCGCGGCGCTGCTTTCGGCGGACCGGCCGGATCTGAAGGAGCCGACGCTGCTCGCCCAGGCGCCCCGCGCCCTCGAGGGGAAGAACACCGACATCTTCGCCGCGGTCCGCGCCGGGGACATTCTCCTGCACCACCCGTTCGACTCGTTCGTGCCGGTGATCGACTTCCTCCGGAATGCCGCGATCGACCCCGACGTGCTGGCCATCAAGATGACCCTCTACCGGGCCGGCCGGAACGCGCCGGTCGTCAAGGCGCTCCTCGACGCCCGCGAGGAAGGCAAGCAGGTCGCGGTCCTGGTCGAGCTGAAAGCCCGGTTCGACGAGGAGCGCAACATCGAGTGGGCCAGGGCGCTTGAAAGCGAGGGCGTCCACGTCGTCTACGGCCTGCTCGGCCTCAAGACCCACTCCAAGATCGCGCTCGTGGTCCGGCGCGAGGGGGACCGGATCCGCCGGTACACCCACCTGTCGACCGGCAATTACAATGCCGTCACCGCGCAGGCGTACACCGACCTCGGCCTGCTCACCTGCGACGAGGCGATCGGGGCGGACGCCACCGACCTCTTCAACTACCTGACCGGATACTCGGCCAAGACCGACTACCGGCGCCTCTCCGTGGCCCCGATCAACCTCCGCGAGCGGATCGCGGGGCTGATCGAGCGGGAGATCGAGCACCAGCGCGCGGGCAGGCCCGGCCACCTCATCCTCAAGATGAACGCCCTGACCGACCGCCGGATCATCCGCCAGCTCTACCGGGCTTCGCAGGCGGGGGTCAAGGTGGACCTGATCGTCCGCGGGATCTGCGGCCTCCGCCCCGGCATCGAGGGGGTGTCCGACACCATCCGGGTGGTCTCGATCGTCGGTCGATTCCTCGAGCATTCCCGGATCTTCTGGTTCCGGAACGGCGGCGACGAGGAGGTCTTCCTCGGAAGCGCCGACCTGATGCCGCGGAACCTCAACGGCCGCGTCGAGGTGCTCTTCCCCATCGGCGATCCGCGGCTCGTCAACGTGCTCCGCGAGGAGATCGTCGCCGCCTACCTCGCCGACAACGTGAAGGCGCGCGCGATGAACGCCGACGGGGGCTACACGCGGCTCGTCGCGGAGGACGGCGCGCCTCGGATCGACGCGCAGAGCTGGCTGCTCAAGACGCGAGCCTCGACGCGACGCAACTGACCGCCGTCCGATCGGCTCGCGAACGCAATTTCCATCTTGACACTCGATGCTCCGCCTCTATATTCGGCGGTGATGCGTCTCTAGCGAAGGTCGTCTCCGGACGGCCGCCGGGAGGAGGTGAAGACCAGATGGCGACGAAGAAGAAGGCTGCCAAGAAGACCACGAAGAAGAAGGCCGCCAAGAAGTAACCCAACCTAACGAACAAGAGATTTCAGGGGACGCCGCTCGCGGCGTCCCTTTTTTTTCGGCCGCGCCGGGGCCCGCTGCCGCTCCTTCCGCCGCGCGCCGCGGCCGCGCTTGACCGCCGACGCCCGCACGACCACCTCCGCCTGAAGGAGCTTGCCGAGGAGCTCGGTCCGACGGTTCCCCTCCCAGACCTCGAGGGCGGCGTCGTTCTGTGTCTGCAGCTCGACGACGTACCGCCCCCGCCGCTCGTGCACCCGGATGTCGCGCACCGCGCCGTAGTGGCTCCGCTCGAGCCCCTCGGCGAGCCTGAGGATGGCGGCGAGCGGCTTGACCTGGCGCCACGTCTCGGGGGGAAGCGGCTCCGATCCCGCATCCCCCGGCTTCGGATTCCCCTTCCGGTGATGGTGGAGGGCGATCTGGCCGATCGCCTCGACCTCCTCCCGGCGGAAACCGAAAAGCTCCGAGTTGACGATCAAATAGTACGAATGACGGTGATGGTCCTCGTGGTCGATCAGGTGCCCGACGTCGTGGAGGAGCGCCGCGAACTCGAGCCACTCGCGGGACTCGGGACGGAGCGACAGAGGACCCTTGAGCTGGTCGAACAGGCGAAGGGAGATCCGCGCCACTCTCTCGGAGTGCGCGAGCGGGCTCCCGAACCGTCGCACGAGGCGCATGACGTTGCGGCGGCGGGCGTCGACGATCCGGGCCGACTCCTCGAGGCCCGGCGCGTGCCGGGCGATGTAGTCCGAGAGCAGCCCCTCCCGCAGCGCCCAGGTGCACACCTGCACCCTCCGGGCCTTGAGGCGCGCCAGCACGGCCTCGGCGACGAGCGCGCCGGCGACGATCAGCTCGACGCGCTTGGGGTCCATCCCGCGCATCTGCAAGCGCTCCTGGCGGTCGGCGTAGCGCAGATCCCGGGCGAGCTGCGCGATCGCCGCCGCGGGGACCTCGAGGCCGTGGACCTGGGTGCCGGGATGGACTCCGAGGCGGTGCGCGGCCATCGACGCGAGCGTCGTCATCGTTCCGGAGGTCACGACCACCCGGCGGGTCTTGCGCTTGGGTCCTTCCGAGAACGCCTCGTCGAGCTGCTCCTCGGCGTACCGGACGAGCTTCACCACGCTGCGCGGCCGCGGAGGGTCGGAATCGAAGAAGACCTCGGTGAGGCGGGCGACTCCGAGCTTCAGGGAGTGGAGGTCCACGGCTTTGCCGTCCTCGACGACGATGACCTCGACACTGCCTCCGCCGATGTCCAGGATCGCCGTCGGCTCCCCCCCGAGGTCCATCACCTGGGAAACGCCGAGGAAGATCAGGCGCGCCTCGTCCTTCCCCGAGATGACCCGGACGCGCAGGCCGACCTCGTCGTAGATCCGCTGGATGAACTCCCCGCCGTTTCCCGCCTCGCGGACCGCGCTGGTGGCGACGGCGCGGAACCGGGTGACCCCGTGCCGGAGGGCGATGCTCTTGAAGGTGCCCAGCGCCCGGATCCCGTGGTCCATCGCGGCGCGCGTCAGCCGGCCGGTCGTCAGGCTGCGGCGCCCGAGCAGGACCATCTCCTTGGCGCGGTCGAGGACCAGGAATTGCCCGTCCGGGCGCGCTTCGGCGACCACCATGTGGATCGAGTTGCTGCCGACGTCGATGGCGGCGATTCGCGTCATGGAGAGGGGAGCGCCTAGGCCCCGGGGGCCGATGCGCGGTAGCGGACCACGTGCACACGCTCGGTGGTGACGAGCCCATCTCCCATCATCGTGTCGAGCTTGGGGAGAAACGCGTCGATCTTCTCCTTGGTGTCGACGATCTCGATCACGACCGGGAGATCCTCAGACAGGCGGAGCACCTTGGCGGTGTGGAGCCGGGACCGGGCGCCGAACCCCATCGGACCGCGCAGCACCGTCGCCCCGGCGAGCCCCGCCCCCCGTGCGGCGAGGACGATCGCCTCGTAGAGGGGCCGGCCGTCGCTCTTGTCGAGCTCTCCGAGGAAGATTCGTAAGAGCACGCCCTCCCCTTCCAGCTTCATGCCACACCTCCGTAAACCCGGGACTGGACCCAGGCGCCCGCGACCCAGCCGAGCCAGACGGCCCCGAGGCCGAGCAGGTTCGACCCGACGACGTTGAGGGCGACCGCGGACCAGTCGCCGTCCCGGGCCAGGTTGAGGGTCTGCAGACCGTAGCTCGAGAACGTCGTGTACCCGCCGCAGAATCCCACCATCAGGAAATCGCGCCACTCGGGAGGGATCCAGGCGCGGCCGGACTCCGGTCCCGCCACCGCCGCGAGGACTCCGATGGCGAAGCAGCCGGATACGTTGACGACCATCGTGCCTGCGGGGAACGCCGCCCAGCGGACCCACGAGGCCGCCTGCCGTCCGGAGACGACACCGTTCAGGGCGTAGCGGGCGAGCGTTCCGAGCGCGCCCCCGACGGCGAGAAACGCAAGTCGCACCAGCACGCCGTCATGTTAGTCGAATCGGGCGGCGGCCCGATCAACGCTCGAGCGCGGGATCCTGGATCCTGTACCCCACGCCGCGCACGGTGACGAGCCACTCGGCCGCCTCCCCGAGCTTGGTGCGCAGCCGCCGCACGTGCGTGTCCACCGTGCGCGACAGGACCTCCGAGTCGTACCCCCACACTTCGGAGAGGAGCGTCTCCCGGGTCCGCACGCGTCCTCGCGCGCGAACGAGATCGGCGAGCAGCCGGAACTCCGTCACGGTCAGGTCGAGAGCGCGCCCGCCCACCGCCGCGTGGTGCAGCTCGGGGACGATCTCGATCGGGCCGACCCGGATCGGCGTTTCGGGTGCTTCGGCGCCGCGCTCGCCTCGCTTGAGCAGTCCACGAATGCGCAGGACGAGCTCGCGCGCGGAGAACGGCTTCGTCACGTAGTCGTCGGCGCCGAGCTCGAGGCCGAGCACGCGGTCGATCTCCTCCCGGCGGGCGGTCAGCAGGATGACCGGAACCCCCCGCGTGGAGGCCGAGGTCCGGATCTCCTTGAGCACGTCGATCCCGGACAACTCGGGCAGCATCCAGTCGAGGACGACCAGGTCGGGACGATCCCGCCGGAACGCCTCGAGCGCCGTGAGGCCGTCGTGGGCCACACCGACGTGGAAGCCTTCCTTCGTGAGGACGTGGCGCAACAGGTCCGCGATGTCGGTCTCGTCCTCGACGACCAGGAGCCGCTGGCTCATCCTCGGGGCCACCTCGGGCAACACGAGGGACAAGCTACCGGGCGATCGCGTCCCGGGCGTTACGTCCGCGTAAAGTCGCTGTAACTTGCCGACGATGGACGGGTCAGGGGGCGGGGCTTTCCGCCTCTCGGCGCTCGCGGACCCAGGCCGCGAGCCGGGCCGACTCAACCGCGTCGGGCTCGACCGCCGTGTAGGAGCCGGCAAGGCGGTCCGCCCGGTCCCAGTCCCCGAGGCGCACGGCTGCCGCGACCACGACCGGCAGCGCGCGGCGCTCGAACCGGCGTCCGCGGTCTCCGATCAGCCCGCGCACGTCCAGGATCGTCTGCTCGGCGAACCCGAGATCGCCGCCATCCGACGCGTCGTCGACCAGCTCCGCGGCGACGGCCACCAGGCGATTCTCGCTCGAGGCGTCGCCTCCTCCGTTCTCGGTGACCGCCAGCGAGGCGATCCGGTAGGCGTTCCGGTACCGCCGCGCGTCGAACTCGACGCGGAAGGCGCGCGCGAGGAAGGCCTGGACATCCTCCGGGCGGGCGCCGATGCCGGGATGGCGGGCCTCACCCTCCGCCAGCACCTCCGCCGCCCGGCGCCCTTCGCCGCGCGCGAGAGTGCGCTCTGCGGCGTTGTGCCACACGAACGCCGGCGCCTCCTCGAGCCTCACCGCGGCACCGAACCCCTCCTGCGCGTCGAGCATCGATCGCGCCCCGCGGGTGGCGATCTCGTCCGGCGTCGCGAGCTTGTAGATCAGGAGAAACCGCCTTGCTTTCTCCGAATCTCCGTGCACGTCGAAGCCGTCGGCGGCCGTCGCCTCCACGTCGACCGTGCGCGTTCCGAGGTCGACCCGGAGGAAGACGTGCTTGACGCCGGGCACCACCCAGGGGTCGAGACCGAGCACCCGGTCGAGGAACCCCTCGACGACCGTCGCCGAGACGCAGTTGAACTCGCCGCGCTCCAGGACCGCCGGGATCCCGTCGGCGTCGTCGCGATAGAGGCGAAAGACATGCGCGTGGAGGTAGTCGTGCAGGCGGCGGGCCCGGCGCTCCGGCGAGCGGACGCCACCGAAACGTGCCGTGACCTCGCGCGCGAGCGCCTCGAACTCCACGCGCGCGTTGTCGCGCTGCACGCCGTTGACTTCGGAGGCGTCGAGCGCGTCGTCGAGGAGCGGCTGGAGGATGGCGAGGTCGGGGCCGAACGGGGCCGGGCGCGCGGCGAGTACGGGATCGGGAGCGAGCCCGACCCCCAAGGCGATCGCCAGGGGCAACCCGCCATATCTCATCCACCCCGAAATTTAGGAGACGAAATTGTGACAGTCAAGTTACGGATTGTCCGACCCGACGATCGGACAGTTGACCGTCCCTGGAAGCCGTGGGCGGCCCGCGACGGTCACCGCGGTGACAAGCGGCGTATATCCGGGCGATTTCGGCCAGGACTCCCGGCTCAAGCTCACGCGGGCCGGCGAGTCTGCCGCTTCCGCGGCGATCGCTTTCCCGACCGGAACGGTCCCGTCGGCGTCCAGGTGGAAGCGTCCCTCGAGGTAGAGCAGCGGGGCGCGCTTCCCGTTGTACCAGGCATACAAAGTGGTCGCGGATCCCGCCCGCCCCTCCCCCTTGCGGGACGCCGTCGTCCCCTCGGGCACGATCGGCCCGTTCAAGAAGATCCCGGTCGAGCGCGCGACGTACCCCGATGACGGGTCGGCGATGAGCTTCTCGACCTCCGCCGCGGAACGGAGCCAGTTCGTCTCGCGGAACGAATTGGGGGTGACGACCTTCCAGATGTCCCAGATGTCGGAGTAGCCCGGGTCCCCTGGAACGGTGTCGATCACCGGGAACTGACCGATCCGGTAATTACCGATCGTGTCGTAGAACACGTAGTAGCGGTGTGGACGGGCGGGGCGCGCATCGAGGTTGTAACAGACCCCGCGGAGGCCACCGGGGCCGGTCACCGGTACCACGAACCTCGGGTCGTCAAACGAGAACGCCGCCCCTGGAGCCGGCAGGCTCGGGTCGGCGCTTCGCCTGAAGAGCGTGCCGGCGGCGTCCGAGAACCGGTCGACCGAGACCAGCGGCGCGTTGAGGCCGAAGTCGTCGCTGGTCGGCGTTTTCGGCTTGAGGCCCCCTCGCTCGCCGTCGGATTGACCGGGCATCGGCTGCGTGTCGGCCTGGGCGCGGACCACCCCCACGGCCAGGAGCGCCAGGACGAAGCAGAGACTCGATCGCGATCGTCGCGACATCAGGATTCTCCTAGATGCCTCAGAACGTCAGCCGGAAGCCGATGCGGAACGTGCGCGGGGCCTCGAGCTGCGTGGACTGTCCATACCGGGCGTTGAGCGCGGGGCATTGCGTGAAGTCCGTCGGCAGGTTCGCCGGGCAGTTCTGGAATCCGGGGTAAGCCGGCACCTGCCGGACGACCCCGTTCAACGTCTCGGTCACCGTCTCGGTCTTCAGAAAGTGGTACAGATCCTGGAGCGAGTTGAACTGCCCCTGGAACGACATCGCCCAGCGGTTCCACTCGTCCGGGGTGAGGACGCCGTCGCCGTTCCCGAAGTCGATGTCGATGTAGTGATCGTACGGCTCGCCGCGGCCCTGCGTGTCGAAGACGTACCCGAGGTTGCTGTCGTAGAACGCGCCGCGCCACATGCCCACCCCAAGGAACTGAGAGTCGACCCGGGTCGCGTTCTGCTCGTTCAAGGCGTTGAAGATGTCGAGGCTGACCGTCATCTTGACCTTCTTCGAGTCGCGGATGTCGTAGGCGAATCCGAGGTCGAGATTCTTGATCGAGGGGGTCCGCCCGGCCGACCCGCGCGGCATCAGGTAGATCGGCCCGAGGAACGGCGTCGAGCCGCCGAGCGGATCGGTCGTGGCATCGATCGGCGTTCCGGAGAGGTACCGGGCGGTCGCCGAGAGCGTGATGTCGTTCGTGACCCGGTAGCTTCCGTACGCCTTGACCTGGTCGGGCCGGTCCTGCGGCAGGCGCCCGTAGGTGTTGACGGCGAGGGCCGGTACGTCGAACGCCTCCGTCTGGTTCGGGTCGCGCTCCTCGCTTTCCGTGAAGTACCGCCCACGGTAATTGCCGAGCGTCTGCGAGTGCAGGTAGGAGAAGCTGAACCAGAACTTGTAGACGAGCTCGCGCGAAAGCGTCAGCTCAAGGCCCTTGAAGGTCCGGCTGGCCTTCGGGACCGCGCCGTACCCCTTGGCCTTCATCATCTCGTCGGTGACGGTGCAGTTCGCACCGTCCTGGCAACCGTAGAGCTGCCCGAGCCCCGGACGAGCGGCGTAGGCAGTGGAGTTCGGGTCGTAGCTCGGGTTCCAGAGGTCCGGATTCTGGGGATCGACGTAGAACGTGTACGGCCCCCCCGGGTTCGCGATGATGAACGTCTTGCCGAGGTCGAGGCTGAGGTCCTCGATCGCGCTGTCGAGGCGGCGGCCGATCATCTTCGCGCCCGCCGTCCAGTGCGGCTTGAAGTGCCAGTCGTAGCCGACCATCACCTCGTCGGTCGAGGCCCCCTTCAGTCCGGGATCGATCGGCGCGCGGTAGAGCGAGCCTGAGGTCACCACCACCTCCGGACGGAACGGATCGACGGGGGTTCCGGAATTGAGGAGCCCGTTCGGCGTGTAGACCTTGTCGGTGAACGTGCGGACGTTGGTCGCGGTCGGATTGGTGATGAGGTCGTAGCTCTCGAAGTCCCAGCAGGTCGGAGAGTTGTAGTCGTTCTGCGGGTCGTTCGTCGCGCACAGGCCATTTCCTTGCTGCTCCGGGCCGACGTTGAAGCTCGAGATGTAGCTCAGGTAATCCCAGTTGCGCGTCCGGTACATGCGCGTTTGCGTGACGCGGGGGGCAAAGGCCCGGCTCATCACCTGCAGGGGCGCCGTGTCGTAGTAGCGGCCCGCGCTCGCGTAGAGCTTCGAGCGCCCGCCGCCGAGCACGTCCCAGGTGAATCCCAGGCGAGGCGCGAAGTTCCCGTTCATCGTGATCAGGTTCTTCCCCGACGAGTCGGAAACCGACTGCGATTCCCAGCGGATTCCGTAGTTGAACGCGAGGTCCGCGGTGGGCTGCCACTGGTCCTGGAGATAGGCGCGCAGCGAGGCGGTCGAGGCCTCCGCGTGGATCTGGTGGTTCCAGTCGAGGCAGTTGCCGAGCCCGTCTCCCCAGCAACGGCGGACGCCGACGAGCTCTTCCTGCCGCTTGGCGCTTGCGGCCGTCGCCTGGTCCCATTCGAGGGTGAGGCCCGTCCCCCACCCGTAGTCGAGGTTCTGGTCGTACGACGACGGCTCGTACTCGAGACCGACCTTCGGCGTGTGGTGCTTGAACGAGCCTTCGAGCGAGGTGCGCAGGAAGCGGCGGTTGCCGCCGGCGTCACCCGAGTAGGCGTACGGCCCGGTCTTCAGGCTGACGTCGGCCGTGCTCGCGGAAGACGCCTCCCCCTGGGTCGCCGTGTCCGAGATGAGCACCTTGATCGACTGGACCGACAGACGGCGGTTCGGCCCGATCGAATCCGCGGACTGGCGGTCGATGGTCGGCGCCGTCGAGGTGTTCTCGTCGTGGAGCCCCCCGGACGCGTTGAACACCCACCGGCCCCCGAGGATCGACTCGTACTGGAGCGCCGCGCTCTGGCCGCCGTTTTTCTGCTGATAGTCGCCGCCGTACCCGCCCAGCTCGTCGCGGAAGTTCCCGGTCCGCGGATCGGAGAAGTACGTCGCGGTGAGCCGGTTGTTGGGGCTCATCTGCCAGGTCGTCTTGAGCGAGTAAAGGCTCGTCCGCTCGTCGTCCTCGGCCACCGTGCGCCCGGTTGCGGGCTGGCCCGGGCTGTCGAGCAGGTTCAGGTACTTCTGCGGCGCTATCCCCGTGTAGAACTTCTCGGAGACCGCCGCGAAGAAGAAGAGCTTGTCCTTGACGATCGGCCCCCCGACGCTCGCCGAGACCTCCCGGGTGTTCGGCGTCGGGAGCTGGGTCCCGAGCGCGTTCTCCTTGGGCTCGGACACGAGCCCGTCGGGAGCGAGGTACAGGTTGAACGCACCCTCGTACGAGTTCCCGCCCGTCTTCGTGACGACGTTCACGACCGCGCCCTGGGCGCCGCCGAACTCCGCGTTGTACCCGCCGGTCTTGATCTCGATCTTGTCGATCAGGTCGTAATTGATGTTCGTCGACGCGCGGCCGGTGTCGATCGAGGTCGTGTTGATGCCGTCGATGACGTAGGCCGACTCCTGCGACGACGATCCGTAGACCGAGATCCCCGCGGGCGCGCCGTTGCCGTTCGCCCCTCCCGTGTCCTCGGAGACGCCGGGGGCGATCTTCAGGATGTCCGTGTACGAGCGGGCCGACGGGATGTACTCGAGCTTCTCCGCCTGGAACGTCTCGCCGCTCGTCGTGTTCCCCTTGACGGGGACCTCGTCCGCCTTCGCCGACACCTCGACGGTCTCCACCGCCAGGGAGATCGGCGGCACGACGGTTGGCGCGCCATCCGCGACGGCGAAGGCCTTCGTGACGATCGGGTCGCTCCCCGCGAACGACGCACGGACGAAGTACCGTCCCGGCGCGACGCCCTTGATCACGAACGCCCCATCCGCGCCCGTCATCGCGGACTTCCCCGACGTCCCACCTTCCGGCACCAGCTCCGCGATGGCCCCGATGACCGGGCCGTCCTTGTCGACGACGAGGCCCTTGACGGTTCCGCCCCCCTCCGCGGCGTGCGCGGAGACGCGGAGCGCGGCTACGGCGAGCGCGCAAACCAACGCCTTCCGAATTCGTTCGTTCATTGCACCCCTCTCCCCCTCTCGAACGAAAAATGCGGAGCGCGCGGCAGGGAGGGGTGTTCCCACCGCGCGCTCCTTTTCGGGCCGATTTCGGGTCCGAAAACTTCAGGACATTAAGGACACGACGGAACGGTACGGGCCGCATTCAAGCCGGTCCCGACCGTGCCCTCGCCGCACGACGTCTGAGCGCGGACGAGGTAGAAGAACCAGGGGAACGAGCCCGACGGCGAAGATGCGTCGTTGGCGCTCGTGCCGGTCTGGTTCGAGGAGAAGCAGCTGTATGACGGGACGCCGCCGAGGCTCGCCTGCGTCCCGCGGAGCACGTCGTACTGCAGCGCCGCGGTGCCGCCTGGATCCGAGGGAACGCCCCAGTTGAGCGTCGTCTTGTTGGACCACGACAGGCCCGGCACTTCGCCCGGCACCGACCAAACCGTCGGGTCGGAGTCGTTGCAGTCGCACGGCACGGCGTGGTTGTCGCCGTCCGCATCGGTGTTGTTCGTGCTGTTCACGGTCGGGCACTTGTCGGCGTTCGGGTCCGAGCCGATCGGAACGTTCGGCAGCCCGTCGCCGTCGGAGTCGGGCCAGAACTGCGCCGTGCCGTCGGTGAAGACGATGAAGTAGCCGAGGGGTGCGCGGGTCGCGATGCCCAGCCCGGGGTTGTTCCGCGACGAGTTGAACCGGATCTGGTTCGTCTGGGTGCGGAGCCCGTTCGCGTCGGACAGCCGGGTCTCCTCGTTCCACACGATGTTCCCGGAGAGCGATCCCTGCGCGATCGAGTTCAGCGTGAACTGGTACGAGCCGGAGACCGAGCCCGGGTACGTGGCGGCATTCGGGCTGCAGATCGGGGTGCCGATCTGGTTCGACGTCGCCTGGATCCCGGTCGCCCAGGATTCGATCTGCGAGTCGGCCCCGATGATCGAGCTGCCGTTGAGCTGCGAGTCATCCTTCGGGCCGTTCGCGCACAACATCGCGTCTCGCGTCGGCGGATTCTGATCTCCGAAGAGCCCGACCCACAGGAACGGGGCGGCCCCCGAGAAGATCGAGGAGAAATCCGATGCGCTGATGTTCATGGTCGCCGGGGTGATCGTGTCCGTGGCGTTGAGGAAGAGGCTCCTGTCGCCGAGGTCCACGATGTACTCCGGACCGGGAGGGTTGTTCTGGTACGCGACGTAGTAGATGTGGCCCGGGTTGTACGTCCAGCAGGTGTTGTTGGCTGCACGCACGGTCCCGGTGGAGATCGCCGCCATCGCCACGCCGGCCGCCAGGATTCGCCCGGCGGAGCGTCGCACGTTCTTCGGGTTCATCAATCGCTCCCGCTTACGGCTCGTTGCAGAACGAGTTGTAGGGCTTGTTCGGGAACAGCGGCGCCCCGTCCTTCGCCTTCGTGACGTACATGTCGCCGAGCGGGACCAGCGTCGGATCCGAGGCGGCATCGATAGTGAGCTGGTTGATCAGCGCCTTGACCGCCGTCGCCTTCGTGCCGCTGTCCGGGAAGTAGTACCCCTGGCGTCCGTTGATCGCGACGTTCGAGTCGTTGTCGTAGTAGTTGCGCTCGATCGACCACCACTGGTAGCGCCCGCAGCGGACGTTCGCCTTGTTGAAGTCGGTCCCCTCGTACTTGATCGGATCGTAGCTGTCGGTCCCGTTGTTCCGAGCGCTCCAGTCGTCGTGCGGGTCGGCCGGAGTCCCGGGGTCGATCGTGATCAGCCGGTCGACACCGAGGATGCCGAGGTCGGTCGTGTTGGCGTTGGTGCCCGTGCACGCGGCCGACACGGAGCCGATTCCGACCTGCCCGGTCGATTGGTTTTCGCCGCAATTCGCGCTGTCGTTACCGCACCACAGGTTCCCGTTCACCTCGGTCACGAGACCGCCGGAGCCGGCGATGTACACGTTGCCGAGCCCGACCGCCTGGTTCGCGAGGACCTGGACGTTGAACAGACGGCGGGTGCCGGAGAGGCGGTTCCGCAGGACGGTCCCGATGTTGCGGAACGTGCTGGGATCGATGTCCTTGCTCAGCGTGCGCCAGTCGCACAGGTTGTTGCTGCCGAAGATCGACTGGCCCTTCTGCGCGGTCAGGTTGAGGTCGAGCTTGTAGCAGTCGTTCGAGGCGTACGGGCAGGCCGCACCCCCTGCCGTCTTCGCCCGCGCGTTGAGGGCTCCTTCGATGTTGCGGTTGGCGATGGCGACGAACGGGTTGACGAACACCTGGGTCTCGGTGTTGGCGAACACGTCCGGACGGAGAATCGTCCCGTTCGTCTCGACCGGCTCGCACAGCGTGTAGGAGACGTCCGCTCCGGAGTAGTTCGCGTAGAGCGGGTGACCGTCCTCGTCGTTCAGGAGGCTCGCCGACTTCAGGCCGGCGCTACCGCTGTTCGGGGCGCCCGCGGCATTCGGATCGCAAATGTTGAAGTTGCTCTGCTTGTTGTCCATCGCGCCGACGCCTTCGCACGATCCCTTGTTGTCGCCGACGAAGGCGCGCACGCACGTCTCGAACGTGCCGTTGTTGTCGAGGTCCTGGGCGCACTGATAAACCTTGATCACGCTCGAGCAAGTGTTCACCGGGTCGCCGTACAGGTTCGTCATGGCGATGTTTACGGCCTGGTTCGGAGCGGTTGCGCCGAAGTAGACGATGTTCACCTGCGGCGTCGTGCAGGTGTGAGCGCACGGGGCGGCCCACGCCCCGCCGCCGGCGGCGCCGGCGACGAGCGTCGCGGCCGCGGCTGCCAGCAATTTCCTCACGGAACCTCCTCCCATCGGGTATCTGACTCTGGTTCCGAACCACCTCGGGCAGCCTCTCTGCCGGAGTGTTCGTGCCCGTGTCGCGGGTTATCAGACGCGCCGACGGCGACGGGAAATTGAAGGGATGGTGACCGTTCTGTGACGCGGCGGTTTTCGCGCTCGCCACCCGCCTGTCACACGGCCGTCACATCCGCCCCCTAGCGTTCGGCTCCCCGCGGCCGCCGATCGGCGCCGCGAGAAAGGGGCTTCTTGGAATGAGACTCGGTGTGCTCTGGGGGGTGACGGCGGTCGTGTGCTTGGCTGCCGTGGGTGCCGCTCACGCCGAGGCGGCGGTCGACGTCGATCCAGGTAACGGCGTCACGGTCTCCTCGCAGGACGGCGAGACGAAGATCAACATCGGCTTCTACGGCCAGTTCCGCTTCCAGTACCTCGACCAGGACCAGTGGCGGCGCTCCGACCTGACGCAGACGTTCCCGCCGTTCTCCGTCGACAACATCGGGCAGGGGCAACCGTCGTTCAGCGTCCACCGCCTGCGCTTCTACGGGCAAGGTACCGTCTGGAAGAAGTGGATCAACTACAGGCTGGAGTTCGATCTCGCCGGAAACGACGAGGGCTTGCGCAGCGTCTTCATCCCGCCGGTCTTCACCGCGGGCGGGGCTTCGGACTTTCCCGGGGTCAACATCACGGCGGGCCCGTCGGACCAGGACGGCCGGACCGTGAAGCTCCTCGACGCCTACGTCGACATGACTCCGAAGTCGTACGCACGCGTCCGCTTCGGCCAGTTCAAGATCCCGTTCGGTCGCCAGGAGCTGGTCTCCGACAACAAGATCCAGATGACGCAGCGCTCGATCGCCTCCGATTTCTTCTCGCCGAGCCGGGACCGGGGAGTGATGTTCCACGGCGGCACCGACACCCAGCGCGTGCAGTACAAGGTCGGGGCGTTCAACGGGACCGGGCTCCTCACCTCGCAGAACCTCGATTCGACCCTCGGGTACGCCGCGCGGCTGACGGCGACCAGCTCGGGGCCGTTCCTCGACATCGAGGACATCATCGACCAGCCCCCGTCGATGGGCGTGCGCATCCAGGGCGGGATCGCCTGGTATACCTCGACCACCACCCTGAACCGGGTCAACCCGCAGGTGGCGATCAGCGACATCCGCGATTCGCGCTACGAGGCGGACCTCGGCTTCTTCTTCAGGCAGCGGGCCAACCTGCTGCTCGACTACTACACGCGGCGCTACGAGGTCGACCAGGGGTTCGACCTGCCGACGTCGTGCTACGGCGCGTTCATCCAGGGCCGGTTCTCGTGCGACCAGCAGGGGTACACGATCCAGGGCGGCATCATGCTCGACCGGCACCTCAGCCACGAGCTGTCGCTGCGCTATTCGTACATCGACAACGACAAGGACCTCGCCAACGACTCCCGCAAGGAGTCGACCCTCAATTACGCGTACTACTTCTTCAAGCACACGATGCAACTGTCGTTCAGCTTGTCGTACTTCGACATCGGGATCAACGCCCAGGGCTCGAGCGGATTCGCCGTCAAGGTGGCCAATCCGACCGCGGATTTCTTCAACCCCGCCGACTTCCCCGGGATGACGGGGGACAAGAACTGGCTGGGGACCGTCCAGTTCCAGTGGACGTTCTGAGGCTCGCGGCCTGGAATCGAATTAACACCCCGTTAACACTTTCGTTACACGGCGGAAAACGTCAGACTCTCCAATCGGCACGCCGGTTCTGCCGCGCACAGAGGGGTGGGCGGTCGCGGGGCCGGCGTAGTACCAAAGGAGAGACGTCGTGATGCGGAATGGATGGACAGCTCTGGCGGCGGGGACGGTGCTGGCGGGGCTCGTGGCGACGGGCGTGGCGGCGGCCGACGAGCCCAAGCCCGAGACGACCACGGATGCTTCGCAGGGTTTCGTGACCTTCAAGTCCGGCGACAACAGTCTGACGCTCGGGGCGTGGGGGCAATTCCGGGCGATCGTCGACGATCGCGACAGCTACGACAGCGACACCTCCGGCTCCGGCGTCGGGAAGGCCGACGGCACCGTGGTGTCATTCACGGTGTACAAGCTCCGCCCGTATCTCCAGGGAACCGTCTACAAGCCCTGGCTCCATTACAAGTTCGAGTTCGAGTTGGGACCGCTCAAGACCGACGCGACCAACAACGTCAATAACGCGCGCCTCACGGACGCGTACGCGGAGTTCGCGAAGTTCCCCGTGGCGACCCTGCGTGTGGGCCAGTACAAGGTCCCGTTCGGCCTGCAGGAGCTCACGCCGGACATACGGCAGGAGTTCGTCGATCGCTCGATCGCGAACGCCAAGTTCGCGCCGAGCCGGGACATCGGCCTGATGCTCTACGGGTACGCCTGGGATCGCAAGTTCGGGTACCAGGCCGGCGTGTTCAACGGCGCCGGTCAGAACAACCCGCAGGAAGACGCCAAGGAGATGTACGCCGCGCGCGTGTGGGTCGATCCGATCGGGGAATACAAGCTGTTCGAATCGGCCAACGACGCCACCGACAAGAACATCGTCCACGTCGGCCTCGGCTACCGCGGCGGCGAGGTGATGAAAGGAACGGCGACCGCGGGGGTATTCCAGAACCCCGACAACGAGACGGCCTGGAACGTCGAGGCCGCGTGGCGCTTCAGGCGCTTTTACGCGATGGGCGAGTACTTCGAGCAGACCGACACGGTCAAGAACCCGACTCCCGGCCCCGACGTCGACGCCAAGGGGTTCCACGCGCAGTTCGGCGTCATGGTCCAGCCGACCCAACACGAACTAGCGCTCCGATACGCCCAGGTCGAGCCGGACAAGAGCGTGTCGGATGCCCAGCAGACCGAGGCGCGGCTCGTGTACGGCTTCTACATCAAGAGCCACAATCTCAAGATCCAGACCGACATCGGCGAGATCAAGTACGGCAAGAACTTCTCGACGCTCTCGGCGCTCGCCACGCGCAATATCAGCCCGACGCTCGATGCCGCCAAGCGCCTCGTGACGCTGCCCGGCACGGAGCTCACCGACAAGCAGGCCCGGATCCAGCTCACGGTCGCGTTCTAATCGCGTTCCAAAGGAGAAGCCACGATGGTCAAGAGGACAGCGCTCGGAGTGATCGCCCTCGTCGCAGCGGGGGCCGCGGGCTCCCCGGCCGCGGCGCAGGCGGTTCAGGTCGAAAAGGGGATCGCGCCGTACGCGAAGACCAGCGGCGTCTCCGGAAACCTGAACTCGATCGGCTCGGACACGCTCAACAACACCATGACGCTCTGGGCGGAGGCGTTCCGCGCCGCGTATCCGAGCGTCAAGATCCAGATCGAGGGGAAGGGATCCTCGACCGCCCCGCCGGCGCTCATCGCGGGGACCTCGCAGCTCGGGCCGATGAGCCGCCTCATGAAGCCCGAGGAGATCGACGCGTTCGAGAAGCAGTACGGGTACAAGCCGACGGCGATTCGCGTCGCCGTCGACGGGATCGGCGTCTTCGTCAACAAGGACAATCCGATCGAGAAGCTCACGCTGACGCAAATCGACGCGATCTTCTCGAAAACCCGGAAGCGCGGCGGGGCCGAGGAGCTCGTCAGCTGGGGTCAGGTCGGCCTGACGGGCGACTGGGCCGGGAAGCCGATCAGCCTCTACGGCCGCAACTCGGCGTCGGGAACGTACGGCTACTTCAAGGAGCACGCGCTCGCCAAGGGCGACTACAAGGACACGGTCAAGGAGCAGCCCGGCTCCGCCGCGGTCGTCCAGGGAATCACCGCGGACAAGTACGGCATCGGCTACTCCGGGATCGGCTACAAGACCTCGGACGTCAAGACCGTCAAGCTCGCCGCCACGGACGGCGGCGAGTACATCGCGGATGACCCGGACAACGTTTACTCCGGGCGCTACCCGCTTGCGCGCTTCCTCTACATCTATGTGAACAAGTCGCCGGGCCGGGGGCTCGATCCCCTGACCGCCGAGTTCCTGAAGTTCGTCCTGTCCCACGAGGGGCAGGAGATCGTGGTGAAAGACGGCTATCTCCCGCTGCTCGGCAAGCACGTGGCGGAAGAGCTGCCCAAGCTGAAGTGAGGCGCGCCCGTGGGTGAGCCCGCGTCGATTCCGGTCCCGTTGGAGGGAGAGCCGGCGCGCTCATCCCGGGCGCAGCCCCGCCGCACCTCGGCCCGCCGCCTGTGGGCCGACAAGCTCGTCCGGTGGGTCGTAACGGCCGGGGGCCTCGCGATCATCGCGAGCGTCCTCGGCATCCTCGTCTTCATCGTCCACGAGGTGCTCCCGCTGTTCTCGGGGGCCCGCGTGGCCGTCGGTCCGGTGGCGCCCGTTCCGGGGGGGTCGCCGCTCGCGGCGCTCACCGATGAGTATCGAGAGCTGGTCGCGATCCTCGGGGCCGACGGGGTCGTCCGTGTCGTGCGCCTGTCCGACCGCTCGATCGTCGCCACCGCGACGCTGCCCGTGGCCCCTGCGACGATCACGGTGGCGGCTCCGGCGGGTCCGGGGGCGCTCGCGGCCGGCACCTCCGACGGCCGCGTCATCCTGCAGCCGGTCCTGGTCACCGCCTCGTTCCCAGCATCGGGCCGGGTCGTCACGGCCGAGCTGCCCCCCGCGCGGGTCATCCGGGCGTGGGACGGATCCGAGGCGGTCACGCACCTCGCCGCCGAGGTCGGAGACGGCGGCCGCACGACGCTCGTCGCCGCGGCGACCGCCGCGGGATCGCTCGGAATCGTCCGCGAGACTTCCGTGACGAACGACATGACGGGAGAGGTGACGCACGACGCCTCGCGCGCCGCGGGCGCCGTTCCGGCGGACACCGCGGCCCTCGTCCTCGACACCGATCAGCGCAACCTCTACGTCGGCACCCGCGACGGCCGCATCGTCTGGTGGCGCCTGGCCGACGGCGTCCCCTCCGAGCGGCTCGAATCGAACGCCGGCGCGCCGATCACCGCGCTGTCGCTCCTTCTCGGAGGACGCTCGCTGCTCGTCGGCCGCGCGGACGGGTCGCTCGCGGTCTGGTTCCCGCTCGTTCGCGGGGCCGATCGGTCGCTCGTCCACGTGCGCGATTTCCCGCGGCGCCCAGCGGCCGTCACCGTGCTCTCCCCGGCCCCGCGCGGGAAGGGCGCGCTGGCTCTCGACGCGAACGGCGGCCTGGCGCTCGTCTACTCCACATCCGAGCGCACGCTCTGGGAGGGGACCGCTCGTGACGGCGCGCGCGCGGTGCTCGCCTACGCGCCGAAGGCGGACGGGGCGATCACCGCGGGGCCGTCCGGCGTCTCCGTGGTGTCGATCCGGAACCCCCACCCCGAGATCAGCGCCCGCGCGCTCCTCGGCAAGATCTGGTACGAGGGGTACGCGAAGCCGGAGTACTCGTGGCAGTCGTCCTCGGGCACCGAGGACTTCGAGCCGAAGCTCTCGCTGGTCCCCCTCCTGTTCGGCACGCTGAAGGGAACGATCTACTCCCTGTTCCTCGCGGTCCCGCTCGGGGTGCTCTCCGCGATGTACGCGTCGCAGTTCCTCCACCCGTCGCTCCGCCGCCTCGTCAAGCCTTCGGTCGAGATCATGGCGTCGCTGCCGTCGGTGGTTCTCGGCTTCCTCGCCGGATTGTGGCTCGCGCCGCTCCTGGAGCACGTGCTCCCGTCGATCCTCCTGATGCTCGTCGTCCTCCCGGTCGCGCTGATCGCGGCCGGTGCCGTGTGGGAGGGCGCGACCCGGCGCCTCGGCCCGCGGGTCCCCGCCGGGACCGAGGTCTTCTTCTTCGTCGTGGTCCTCGCGGCGGCGGCCTGGGCGTGCCTCGCGGCGGGGCCGGCGATCGAGTCCGACGTGCTCCGCGGGACGTTCCCTTCGTGGGTGCTCACGACTTTCGGCGTCCGGTACGACCAGCGCAACGCGATCGTGGTCGGGCTCGCGATGGGGATCGCCGTGATCCCGATCATCTTCGCGATCGCCGAGGATGCGCTCTCGAACGTCCCGCGCACGCTCGTGTCCGGCTCGCTCGCGCTGGGGGCGACGCGCTGGCAGACGGTGACGCGCATCGTGCTCCCGACCGCCAGCCCCGGGATCTTCGCCGCGATCATCGTCGGGTTCGGCCGCGCGGTCGGCGAGACGATGATCGTCCTGATGGCTACGGGGAACACGCCGATCACCGACTGGAGCCCGTTCAACGGCTTCCGGACGCTCTCGGCGAACATCGCCACCGAGATCCCCGAGGCGCCGCAGGGCGGGACTCTCTACCGCACGCTCTTCCTCGCGGCGCTCTTGCTGTTCGCCTTGACGTTTCTGGTCAACACCGCGGCGGAGCTGATCCGCCAGCGGCTGCGGCGCAAGTATGCTTCCCTCTAGGAGGCGGAGCGACCGGACGGGACGCGCGCTGACCTGGCTGTGCGGCGGGGCGCTCGCGCTGAACCTGCTCCTGATCCTGGGGCTGCTCGTGCTGCTCGCGTACAACGGCGGGGGCACGTTCTGGCCGAAGCCGCTGACCCTCCTGACGCTCGCCGACGGCAGCAAGGTCCTCGGAGAGATCGAGCGGCGCGAGAGCATTCCCGGCGAAGGCGGCGCGCCGAGCCCCGGGAGCCGGATCCAGCTCAAGGTCGGCAATCGCGACCTGAGCGGGGCCGACTTCCTGTGGGTGGACGAGTCGAAGATCGTGTCGCGGCAGACCCCCGGCGACGCGATCGTCCTCGAGCGCATGGAGTGGGGAAACTTCTACGGCTTCCCCCGCGCCCTCCGCAAGGACGGAACGGTTCTCGCCGAGGGAGCCGGAAGCGTCGCCTTGCGGCTCGGGCCTCTGATGGCCGCCAAGCGCCTCGAGACGAGCTCCCTGCGGACGCTCGAGCGACGGGACATGGCGGACGTCAACCGACGGCTCGAGCAGCTCCGTCTGGAGCGTCGTCACGTCGAGCGCGCGGATCTCTCCGATGCCGACCGGGCGGCCCGGCTCGCGGCGCTCGCGTCGGACACCGCCGCCTGGCAGGCGCGCTACGACGCGCTCGCCGCGGACCTCGAGGCGCGGCGGCGCGCGCTGCTCGCGGAGACCCTCGTCGTCGAGGCGGCCTCGGGACAGTCGAAGGAGATCCCGGTGGGCGCCCTGGTGCGCGCGATCCGGCCGAACGAGATGGGGCTGTGGGGAAAGTCCGCCGTCTACGCCTCGCGGATCCGGGAGTTCCTCCTCGACGACCCGCGCGAGTCGAACACGGAAGGGGGCATCTTCCCCGCGATCTTCGGCACCGTGATGATGGTGCTGCTGATGTCCGCGGCCGTGCTCCCCCTCGGCGTGCTCGCGGCGCTCTACCTGCGCGAGTACGCGAAGCAAGGGCCGCTGGTGCGGGCCGTGCGCGTGGCGGTCAACAACCTCGCGGGCGTGCCGTCGATCGTGTTCGGGGTGTTCGGTCTCGGGTTCTTCGTCTACGCCGTCGGGGGGACGATCGACCGCCTCTTCTACGCCGACGCCCTGCCCGCCCCGACCTTCGGGACGGGAGGCATCCTGTGGGCGTCCCTGACGCTCGCGCTCCTGACCGTCCCCGTCGTGATCGTCGCCACGGAGGAGGGCCTGGCGGCGGTGCCGCGCGGCGTCCGCGAGGGCGCGACGGCGCTCGGAGCGACGCGCCTCGAAACCATCTGGAAGGTCGTGCTGCCGGCGGCGGCGCCCGGAATCCTGACGGGTATGATTCTGGCGATGGCGCGCGCGGCGGGAGAGGTCGCTCCGCTCATGATCGTCGGCATGGTCAAGCTGGCTCCGGCCCTGCCGATCGACACCCACCCGCCGTTCGTGCACTTCGAGCGGAAGTTCATGCACCTGGGGTTCCACATCTACGACGTCGGCTTCCAGTCTCCGAACGTGGAGGCGACCAAGCCGCTCGTGTTCGCGACGGCGCTGCTGTTGATCGCGGTCGTGACCGTCGTGAACCTGGCGGCGATCGTGCTGCGAAACCGGCTGCGCCGGAAGTACACGACGAGCGTCGTGTGAGCGAGGATCCCGTGGAAGCCCTGGGCCATACCCGAGAGCGGAACGAGGAGCCGTCGGCGGACGGCGCGCCCGAGGCGTCGAACGGCGCCGTAGCCCCCGATATCGAGCGTCCCGTCCTGTCGGTCGAGAACCTCTCGCTGTGGTACGGCGCCGCCCGGGCGCTGAAAGGCATCTCCCTGCGCATGGCGGAGAAGCGCATCACGGCGTTCATCGGCCCCTCCGGATGCGGCAAGTCAACGCTGCTGCGCTGCATCAACCGGATGAACGATCTCGTCGACGGCGTCCGGATCGAGGGGAGAATCCTCTTCGAGGGTCAGAGCGTGTACGACGCGAAGCTCGACGTGAACGCGCTGCGGACGCGGATCGGGATGGTTTTCCAGAAGTCGAATCCCTTCCCGAAGTCGATCTACGAGAACGTCGCCTTCGGGTGCCGTATCCAGGGGATCGTCCGCAAGCGCGACCTCGACCCGATCGTCGAGAAGAGCCTGCGGGGCGCGGCGCTGTGGGACGAGGTGAAGGACCGGCTCCACGAGAGCGCCCTGGGCCTGTCCGGCGGGCAGCAGCAGCGGCTGTGCATCGCCCGGGCGATCGCGGTCGAGCCGGAGGTGATCCTCCTCGACGAGCCGTGCTCGGCGCTCGATCCGATCGCGACCGCGCGCGTCGAGGAGCTGATGATCGAGCTCAAGGACCGCTACACGCTCGTGATCGTCACCCACAACATGCAGCAGGCCGCCCGCGTCTCGGACTACACCGCGTTCCTCTACCTCGGCTCGCTTATCGAGTACGGGGAGACCCAGAAGCTCTTCATCAACCCGGCGAAGAAGCAGACCGAGGACTACATCACGGGCCGGTTCGGCTAGAGGCCGTCATGGAAAAGCTCCAGCGCAACTTCCAGGAACAGCTCGACGTCCTCGCCGAGAAGATCTTGGTGATGGGGGGCCTGGTCGAGGAGGCGATCGGAAACTGCCTCTCGGCCCTGGTCGAGCGGAACTCCGTCCTGGCCAAGAGGATCATGCTCGACGACGAGCGCGTCGACAAGCTCGACCTCGAGATCGACCAGCTGGGGATGGAGATCCTCGGCCTCCATCAGCCGGTGGCCCGTGACCTGAGATTCGTCATCACGGGGATGAAGATCACGAACGATCTCGAGCGGATCGCCGACCTCGCGACCAACGTGGCCGACCGCGCCATCGAGCTGAACGACGAGCCGCAGCTCAAGCCGTTCATCGACCTCCCGCTGATGGCGCGGCGGGCGCAGCAGATGGTGCGCGCGGCTCTCGACGCGTTCGTGCAGCGCGACGCCGCCTCGGCCCGCGCGGTCATCGCGATGGACGACGAGCTGGACCGGCGCATGGAGCAGATCTTCCGGGAGCTCCTCTCGTTCATGATCGAGGATCCGAAGACGACGACGCGCGCGCTGCGCCTGATGTTCGTGGCGAAGTACTTCGAGCGCATGGGCGACCAGGCGACCAACATCGGCGAGCAGATCGTGTTCATGACCGAGGGCCGCCTGATCCGGCACCCGGCGATCACCGCCGACAAACCGGGCCCGCCGAAGCCATGAAGCGTATCCTCGTCGTCGAGGACGATCCGGACATCGCGCTGTCGCTGCGGCTCAAGCTCGAGCGGGAGGGCGGGTACGCCGTCGATGTCGTCGCGGACGGCGCCGACGGTCTGCGGAAGGCGATCGACCGCCCCCCCGATCTCGTGGTGCTCGACCTCAACCTTCCGGGAATGGACGGGTTCGAGGTGTGCCGGCGCTTGCGGAAGGAGCCGGAGACCGCGAGCGTGCCCGTGATCATGCTCACCGCCCGCATCGGAGAGGACGACCGCGTGGCGGGGCTCGACCTGGGGGCGGACGACTACATTACCAAGCCGTTCTCCCCGAAGGAGGCCGTCGCGCGCGTGAAGGCGGTGCTGCGCCGCTCCGACCGCGCCGAAGACGCGGACGCCCTCTCCGACGAGCCGCTGCGCGTCGACATCGCGGCGCGGCAGGCGACCCTCGACGGGCGCGCGCTCGCCCTCACCCGCAAGGAGTTCGACCTCCTCGTCGAGCTGATCCGGCGCCGCGGACGCGTCCTCACGCGCGAGCGCCTGCTCGAGATGGTCTGGGGGTATGACTTCCCCGGCGAGACGCGGACCGTGGACGTGCACGTGCGCCGGCTCCGGCAAAAGTTGGGAGCGCCCGTCGACTCTCGCCTCGAGACCGTGGTCGGCGTCGGCTACCGCTGGCGGAGCGCGTCGTGACCTCGAGGGGCGCCGTCGCGGCGGCGCTCGCGGCGGTCGGCCTGCTCGCCGCAGCCCTCTCCGCGTTCGGCGTGCTCCAGATCGCGGAAAACGCGGCGGGGGGCCGCGTCGCCCCGGTGGAGGCCTGGCTGACCGCGTTCGCGCTCGGGCTGACCGCGCTCGTGCTCCCGGCGGCGGTGGGATGGCATTCGTTCCGCGCGCTCGACAAGCAGGTGGAATCCCTGACCGAGGGCGTCGACGCGGTCGCGAGCGGCGGGCCGGCGCGGACCTTCGTGGTCGCCTCGTCCGGCTCGGCCGGGGACCTGGCTTCCGCATTGACCCGTCTCGTGCGCGGTTTCGCGGAGCAGGTCGACGAGGGCCGGCGCGAGAGCTTCCTCCTCCAGTCCGTCGTGGGCGCGATGAAGGAAGGGATGGTCGTGCTGGGCCCGGACCGGAAGATCCGCGTGGCGAACGACGCCTTCCGCCAGCTCTTCCGGACGCCGTTCGACCCGGTGGGCCGCCTGCTCGCCGAGGTCGTGCGCGACCCGGCGGTCTTCCGCGAGCTGGAATCGGCGCTCCCGTCGGGTGGAGCGGTCCGCGAGACGCTGTTTCACATGCCGGGGTCGGGACGGACGTTCGAGCTGCGCGTCTCGCCGCTGGCGAGCCGCCCGATCGACGAGCCGGCGGGCGCCCTCATCCTCTTCTTCGACGTGACGCGCCTCGAGGCGCTCGAGCGTGTGCGCCGCGACTTCGTCGCCGACGTCTCCCACGAGCTGCGAACGCCGCTCACCTCGATCAAGGCGTTCGTCGAGAATCTCCTCGAGGAGCGGCTCGAGGACCGGGCGGAGAGCCTCAAGTTCCTCGAGATCGTGCGCAAGCACGCCGACCGGATGAGCGCGCTCATCGACGATCTGACCGATCTCTCGCTGATCGAGACCGGAGCGGTCAAGCTCGACCTCAGCCCGATCGACGCGGCGGAGGTGGCCCACGAGGTGGCGGCGCAGCTCGGCCTGCGCGCGCGCGCGGCGAGTGTCGATCTGCGCGTCGAGCTGCCGTCGCCTTTCCGCCTCACCGCCGACCGGCGGCGGCTGGAGCAGATCCTCGTCAACCTGATCGACAACGCGATCAAGTTCAACCGTGCCGGGGGGTCGGTGCGCATCGGCGGGGCCGTGCGCGACGGCCGGCCGATTCTCGCGATCGAGGACACGGGTGTCGGGATCCCGTCCGACCAGATCGAGCAGGTCTTCCACCGCTTCTTCCGCGTCGACAAGGCACGCTCGCGCGAGCTCGGCGGGACGGGGCTGGGCCTGGCGATCGTGAAGCACCTGATGCGCCTGCACGGCGGCCAGATCACGGTGTCGTCCGAGCTCGGACGCGGCTCGGTTTTCAGCCTCGAGTTCCCGCCGGGCGCGCCGCTCGGCCCGAGGGATCAGGGGGTCTCGGTGGGGACGCGCAGCTCGATCTTGGGCGGGGACGGGTGATAGCGCACGGGCGCGGGGATCGGCTTGGGATCGCCGACCTTGAAGATGCGCACGTGGATGATCGGTAGGGGTTCCACCGGAACCTTGTTCTCGTCCGTCCGCACGCGGACGATCCGGTCGACCGTGTCGCGGCCCAATACGACCTCGCCGAAGCAGTTGTGGCTCGCGTTGAGCTCCGGCATCGAGACCGCGAGCACGAAGAACAGTGCGCCGCTGATCCGCTTCATGGCCGCGGCGGTCATCCCGACCCGGTAGGACCCCGAGAAGTCCTTCGGGCCGTCTTCCTTGGGGACCCAGTACGGTGGGGCGCCGCGGCTGGTGCCCGTCGGGTCCCCCGCCTCGAACCGCTCCATGAACTTGACCTTGTGGATGTTCAGGCCGTCATACAGCGGCTTCTTCTGCTTGACCCCGGTGAACGGGTCGACCCACTCGAGCGTCCCCTCGGAAAAACCGACGAAGTGGGCCACCGTCTGCGGCGCCTGGTCGACGAAGAGCTTGATCGTGAAGCTGCCGAGCGCGGTGTGGACGTCGGCGTACCAGCCTTCGGGAAGCGGCGCCGCCGAGGGAGAGGCCGCGGGGGATGCCACCGGAGCGGCCTCTGCCGCTCCGGCGGTCCCCGTCGCGATGATGGCGGCGAGCGCCGCCAGGACGAATCGGAACATCTCTACTGGATCGTCGCCTTCTTGATGCCGTCGAGCTTGGGGTAGTTCTTTTCGAGGAAGGCGTTTCCTTCCTGCGAGATCTTCTGCTGCGAGAGCCCGTCGCCGTACCCGCCGTAGAGCTTCTGGACGATCTCCATCCCCTCGACGACGTTCCCGAACGGAGCGAAGCCCTTCGCGTCGAGACCGGAGTTGTCCTGGAGATTGATGAAGAGCTGCACCGACCGGCTATTGGGACGCGTGGACATCGCGTACGTCAGGTAGCCGCGCTTGTTGCTCTGCTTGACCGGATCGTCGGAAATATTCGAGTTGAGCCATTTGTTCCCGATCGTGGGATCGCCGTGCATGCCCCACTGCACCACGAATCCGGGGACGACACGGAAGAACTTGTTCCCGTCGTAGTACCCGTTCTTGACCAGGTTGTAGAAGCGATCGGCGCCGTTCGGCGACCAGTCGCGGTGGACCTCGACGACGAAGCTCCCCTGCGTCGTCTCGAACTTCGCCTTGAAGACGTCCGGGGCCTTGGCGTTGAGCTTGGCGGGATCCATCAGGTTCTCCGGCGCGGCGATGGCGCCCGCGGCGAGCAGCGCGGCCGCGGCCGCACCGAGAAGCAGACTCTGCAATTTCATCGTGTGGTTCTCCTGGGTCGGTGTTGAGGGACGGCCCATCCTAGGCGGCGTTCGCCCGGGCTGCAACGAGCCCGGTTGCCTCCCTCGAGGCCAGCCCTATATTCGACCGGGTCGGTCCGGTAACGGGACCGGGGGTTGTGGGGTCCTTGGAGGCGTGGCCTCCTCGAAGGAGAAATCGGGGTGGCCCAGCTCGACACGATGTTGCGCGCGCTCGCCGACCGCGGGGCGGCCGAGCTCTGTATCAAGGAAGGCGCCCAGCCGACCTTCAAGTATCCGAACGGCGACAAGCCGGTCTCGAACTCCGTCCTCTCGCGTTCCCAGATCGTCAGCCTGATCACGGAGCTGCGCGGGACCAAGGACGGGAAGCCGATCGGCGACGGGCCGAGCCGCTTCGTGTACGACCTCGCGGACGGCAAGTCGTTCTCGGTCGAAGCCGACGTCGTCTCCGGCAGTCTGGTCGCCCGGATCGTTCCGCAGCCCGATGCGGCCGGAACGAAACTCGCGCCATCGAGCTTCTCGACTGCCGGCTCCCCCGTGACCGCACCGAGCGGCCATTCAAAGCTCAAGCCCTTCGAGCCGGGAAACGTCCGCGCCGGCGCTCCGGCGATCGAGGCCTACCTCGCCTACATGGTGGATGCGGGGGGCTCGGACCTCCATCTGTGCCCCGGCGAAGTGCCCATGATCCGCCTTCACGGCGAGATGGTCCGCTTCGAGGCGGCGAAGGAGTGCACGCCGGACGAGACGCAGCGCCTGCTCTACCAGCTCATGCCGACGCGCTACAGGGAGGAGTTCGAGGCCGGCTCGGATAGCGACTTCGCGTACGAGATCCCCGGCGTGGCTCGGTTCCGGTGCAACATCTACGCCGACCGCAAGGGGACGGGAGCGGTCTTTCGGGTCATTCCGGCCAAGTTCCCTACGGCCGAGGACCTCGGCCTCCCGAAGGCGGTGCTCGATCTGTGCTTCCTGAGGAAGGGGCTGGTGCTCGTCACCGGGCCGACCGGCTCCGGGAAGACGACGACGCTCGCCGCGCTGGTCGATTTCATCAACAGGAACCGGACCGACCACATCATCACGATCGAGGACCCGATCGAGTTCGTGCACCCGAACAAGAAGTGCTTGATCAACCAGCGCGAGGTCGGCGTCCACACGCAGAGCTTCAAGCGCGCGCTGCGCGCCGCGCTGCGCGAGGACCCGGACATCGTCCTCGTGGGCGAGATGCGCGACCTCGAGACCGTCGCCATCGCGATCGAGACCGCCGAGACCGGCCACCTGGTGTTCGGGACGCTCCACACCTCGACCGCGCCCTCGACCGTCGACCGGGTCGTCGACCAGTTTCCCGCCGACCGGCAGGCGCAGGTGCGCGTGATGCTCTCGGAGTCGCTCAAGGGCGTGATCTCGCAGATGCTCCTGAAGCGGAAGACCGGCGGGCGTGTCGCCGCCTACGAGATCCTCATCGGCGTTCCCGCGATCTCGAACCTGGTGCGCGAAGGAAAGACATTCCAGATCCCGAGCATCATGCAGACGTCGCGGAAGGCCGGCATGTCGTTGATGACGGACTCGCTGTTCGACCTGGTCAAGCGCGACATCGTCACGCCGGAAGAGGCTTGGGTGAAGGCGAGCGACAAGACCGCCCTCGCCGCGCTGTTCAAGAACGCCAACATCGAGGTTCCGAAGATCGGCGAGTCCTAGGACGGTCCTGATTCCAACTGGAAGCGACCTCTCGACCCCCAGAATCCTCTTGACACGTCGTGGGTACCCTCTATAGTGGGGTGCGATCGGGTGAGTCCACCAGATCTTGAGCCCCGTATCCCGGGCGGTGTTCAATACATGGACCGGGTCAGGAGAACAACGAGAATGGCGACGAAGAAAAAGGCTGCGAAGAAGACCACGAAGAAGAAGGCCGCGAAGAAGTAACTCGCCCTAAAGACAACTCAGGCCGTTCGTGGAAAGGGCCGGTGGAAACACCGGCCCTTTTCTTTTGCTGGAGGAGACTACTCGACCGGCGCCGCCGCCCCGCTGAGGTCGACGAGCTCGATCCCGATCTCCCGCGCCACCTCGATGCTTCGGGCGTCGCGGTAGAACTCGCCGTAGTAGATCTTCCGGATGCCGGCGTTGGCGATGAGCTTGAAGCAATTCCAGCACGGCGAGGCGGTCGTGTACAGCTCCGAGCCCTCGATCCGCACGCCGTTCTTCGCGGCCTGGATGATGGCGTTCGCCTCCGCGTGCACCGTGGCGACGCAGTGGTCGTTCTCCATCAGGTGGCCGACCTCGTCGCAGTGCGGGAGGCCGCGAATCGAGCCGTTGTACCCGGTCGAGAGGATCGTCTTGTCCCTCACGATCACGGCGCCGACGTGCTTCCGGTCGCACGTCGAGCGCGTCGCCGCCTGACGGGCGATGTTCATGAAGTACGTGTGCCAATCGACGCGATGGGCCATGTGTTGCGATCCTACCATGGGGGCCCCCGGCCGGCTTGACAGGCCGGGGATCGTGCCGCACAGTCGTTAAACAACAACACGGCGCGACAGCGCAAGGGGGGGGATTGCGCGTTTCCGACGGCGGTCGGGGCGGTACGAAGCGGTATCGGGGAGCTCTGGACAGTCACCTCAGCGACATCAGGAAGTACAAGCTCCTCACGCCGAGCGGCGAGTTCCGCCTGGCCTCGGCGACGCAGCGGGGCGAAGCCGACGCACGCAACGAGCTCGTCCAGGCGAACCTCCGCCTGGTCGTGAAGATCGCCAAGACCTACCGCGTCCCGGGGATGGACCTCGACGAGCTGATCGCCGAGGGAGAGCTGGGTCTCATCGAGGCGGCGAACCGGTTCGATCCCTCCCGCGGCGTGCGTTTCGTCGCGTACGCGCCGTACTGGATCCGGAAGTACGTCCTGCTCGCCGTCGGCCGGCACAAGCGGCAGACCACCTCCCCCGCCGAGCCGGACGTGATGGAGGGCGCCGAGCGCCGCGCCGGCGACCCCCGGCGCCGCAGAGTCCGCCGCCGGCTGGTCTCGCTCGACGATTTCCTCGACGGATCAGACGATCGCCGACTCGAGGATTCGCTCGCGTCCGAGACGGCGGCCTGCCCCGAGGACGTCGCGCTCGAGAAGCAGCTCGCTCAGGCGCTGCGCGCGCTGCTGCCGAAGCTTGCGGCTCGGGACCGGACGATCCTCGCCGCGCATTACGGCCTCGACGAAGAGCCGGCGCAGAGCCTGCAGGAGATCGGAAAGACGCTCGGGCTGACGCGCGAGCGCGTGCGGCAGCTCGAGGCCCTCGCGTTGACCCGCGCCCGGACGCTGCTGCGCCGCGGGAGACGCCGCTAGCCGACGAGCTTGTTCTTGCTCCAGCGCGGGTTCTTGATCTCGTACTTCGCGACCTTGTAGTTCATGACGCGGGACGAGATCCCCAGGAAGCTCGCGGCATCCTTCTGCACCCAGTTGTTCACGCGCAAGGCCTCGAGGATCGCCTGCCGCTCGAGCTCGTCGAGCATGATCCCCGTCGGCGGAAGCCGCAGGTTGAGCGAGGCGACGTTGTCCGACGGGTTACGATTGCCGCCGGCGAGATTGAGGTTGTCCTCGGCGATGTACCGGGACTCCGACATCAGCACGGCGCGCTCGATCGTGTTCTCGAGCTCGCGGATGTTCCCCGGCCAGGTGTGGCGCTTGAGCGCCCGGACGGCGGCCGGGTCCAGCCCGCGGACGTCCTTGGCCAGCTCGCGCGCGTACTTCTCGATGAAGTGCGTCGCCAGGGGGACGATGTCCTCCTTGCGCTCGCGCAGCGGCGGCACCTGGATGCTGACCACGTTCAGGCGGTAGTAGAGGTCCTCGCGGAACTCGCCGCGCGAGATCGCCTCCTCGAGGTTCTTGTTCGTCGCCGCGACCAGGCGCACGTCGACCTTGATCGTCCGGTTCCCACCCAGGCGCTCGAACTCCCGCTCCTGGAGGGCGCGCAGGACCTTCGTCTGGGTGGACGCGGTCATGTTCCCGATCTCGTCCAGGAAGAGCGTGCCCTCGTTGGCCAGCTCGAAGCGGCCGATCCTCTGCCGGTCGGCGCCGGTGAACGCGCCCCGCTCATGCCCGAACAGCTCGGACTCCAGCAGGTTCTCGTGCAGCGCCGCGCAGTTCATCTTGACGAACGGACGCGACGAGCGGCTCGAGTTCCGGTGGAGCGCCTCGGCGACGAGCTCCTTGCCCACGCCCGTCTCCCCCAGGACCAGCACCGTCGCGTTCGACCGCGAGACCTTCTCGATCGTCCGGAACACTTCCTTCATCTGCGGGGATTCGCCCACGATGTTCTCGAACCGCGGCACGATCTCGCTGCGGTCGTAGGCCTCGATGCGGGCGAGCAGCCGGCGATGCTCGACCGCGCGCTCCACCTTCATCTCGAGCTCCTCGAGCTCGAAGGGCTTGAGCACGTAGTCGTGGGCCCCGGCGCGCATCGCCTCGACCGCGGACTCGACGGTGCCGTATGCGGTCATCACGAGAGCGACGGTGCCCTCGTTGATCATCCGGGCGCGCTTCAGGACCTCGATGCCGTTCTTCCCGGGCATCTGGTAGTCGGTCACGAGGACGTCGAAGACGGCTTCCTCGAGCCGGCCCGCCGCCTCCGCACCGTCCGCCGCGGCGACGACCTCCCACCCGCGCTCGCGGAAGGCCGTTGCGATTCCCTCCCGGAGGGTCGGCTCGTCTTCCGCCACGAGAATCTTCTTCATGAGTGCGTCTCCCCGCTCCCCGACCCGATCATCGGGAGCCGGACGGTGAATGCGGTTCCCACGCCGACCTTGCTCTGGACGTCGATGACGCCGCGATGCGAGTCGACGATCTTCTTGGCCATCGACAAGCCGACTCCCGACCCCTGCGTCTTCGTGGTGAAGAAGGGGTAGAAGAGCTTGTCGAGATGCTCTTCGGCGACTCCGGTGCCCGTGTCGATGACGCGGACGACGCAGTACGCGTCGAACGCCTCCGCCGGGTCCGGCGCGCCGAGCGGACGGTAGGGCGTGGACGGGGCGGCGGGGGCCGCCTCGCGGCCGACCTCGATCACGAGGCGCCCCGACGGGCCCATCGCCTCGAAGGCGTTGATGAAGAGGTTCTCGAACACCTGCCGGAGCTGACCGCGGTCCATGAGGAACTCGGGAAGCCGCCGCGCGGTCCGGCGCTCGACCGAGCCGCTCGTGCGCCCGCAGCGCCCGAGCGCGACCGTCAGGGCCTCGTCGAGGACGCCGTCGATCGATGCCGCCGTCATGACGAGCGACACCGGCCGGACGAACTCGAGGCTCGAAGTGATCGTCCGGTTCAGGCGCTTGACCTCCGCGACGATCTTCTCGAGCAGCTCCTTCGAGCTCTCGTCCGTGCTCGCCCGGCGCCTGAGCAGCGAGCAGCTCACCTCGATCGCCGCCAGCGGGTTCCGGATCTCGTGGGCGAGATTGGCCGCCATCTGTCCGAGCGCCGCGAGGCGGTCTCTCAGGCGCTCCTGCTCTTCCTTGTGCTCGACGTAGGTGAGGTCCTTGAAGAACAGCGCCGCGCCGAACGGCGCTCCGTCGTCGCCCGGAACCAGCGAGAGCGTGAAGCCGATCGTCTTGCCGTTCTCCGAGCGGCTCTTGAGGTCGATCTCCGCGCGGTTGGGAAGGCGCGACATCGAGAACGACTCGCGCAGGATCCGCGCGAGCTGGGGATGCTCGGCAAGGGCCACGTCCACCGGCTCGCCGCGCGCGGGCAGGCGCTGCAGCTCGAGAATCGTGCCCGCGTGATCGTTGACCGTGATCACGCGGCCGCTCCGATCGATGACGAGGATGCCGCACCGCATCCCCTCGATCAGACGCCTAAAAAAAGTTGCCCCGTCGACCGCTGCGGTCGATCCGTGAGCCGCGGTGTCAGGCGCGGCGTCGTACGTCGCAGTGAGTTGTTCCAAGATCCGTTCCCCGAGCGGCCTTCCGACAGGGTTGGAATTTAGGTTCCGGGGAAGGCCCGGGCAACCCTGCAGGGCCGTCTTGCACGGTGCAAAAAAACGGCGGTCACACGCCCGTGAGGGCCCCCGCGAACCACGAAATTCCGGCAAGCGACTGGGGAGTCGGCTGCTGATTGTCGTAGAGAGAGGAATTCTGGACCGTCACCGGGAAAGAGCCCGAGGCCTTGACCTGGAACTGGAGCCGGATCAGCGGGACCGTGCCCGAGACGTTCGTCGTGGTCCCCCCGGTCCGGGCGGCCCCCACGACCACGCGGCCCGTCGACGCGTTGCTGACGGTGTAGACGGGCGTGTTGCCGCCCGCCTCGAGAGCCGAGCCCGCGGAGTAACCGAGATAGGTCGCGTGAACCGAATCGTAGACAACCTCGAACGCCGCCCCGAACACGTTGCTCGTGTCCGTGATGTCGACGTTGACGGTGATGACGTCGTTCGCCTTCGTCCCCTGGGCCATCGCGACCGTGTTCGGGCCCGGGCTGGGCTGATCGGCGACGAAGCCGGCGCTCAGCGTGGGCGTGACCACCGATCCGCCGCCTCCGCCTCCGCCTCCGCCGCACGCCACCGCCCCCGCGAGCGCCGCGATCGGAAGCAAAATGCTGAATCTCATGCCTTCCCCCGCGCTCACTGCAAGTTGGTCGGGCAGGCCGACGTGGTCCAGGTCTTCGAGGACGGCGCCCAGCACCGCCCGAGGTTGCTCGCGATGTAGGCGAGATCGTTCCCGTCGACCCAGCCGTCTCCGTCGAAGTCCATGTCCGGGTCGTAGTTCGGATCCGCCTCCGATATTCCGAAGTCGGAGGCCAGGTAGACCGTGTCTTTTCCGTCGATCCGGTTCTTCGTCGACGGATCGCTCTGGTTGATGTCGAACCGCGCCGGGTTGACGAGGACCTCGAACACGTTCGATTTCTGACCGAACACGGCATCCGGGTTCGAGACCTCGAGCGTCAGCTTCCCGGCTTTCGCCGGGCGAATCTTTTTTGCCGTCGGCTCGATCGACACCACGAGCTGGATGTGCGAGCACGACACGACCGTCGGCGCGGCAAACACCACGTGCGGATTCCCGAAGTCGACCGACGCTCCCGGCTGGAAGTTCGCGCCGCTGATGTCGATGACGATCTGGTCCCCTTGGAAGGCCGAGGACGGCGTCGCCGACGAAACAGTCGGCCGCGGCCATCCCGACAGCTCGTTCGAGAACGACTGCGACTCGCCGGAGCTGTTGAAGGCCTTCACGGCGACGAAGTAGGTCTGGCAGTCCTGCAGACCCGTGATCGTCGTGGAGGTGCCGGTGCTGGTCGCGAATTGCCCGTAAATGCCGGACTGGGTTCCGTAGTAGACGTGATACCCCGAAGCGCCGGGCACGGCGTCCCAGGTCAGCTGGATGTCTCCCGCGAGTGCTTGCGCGTGAATCGCGCAGGCCGCGAGCGCGAGGACGGGGAAGGCACGGCGGGTGAATGTGCTCAATGGAGCCTCCGTCGGACGGACCGCGCGGAGCGGCAGCAATCGGAGTGCCATCCCGTAATTGGTATCGACATCGCGCGTCGTGAGCCGTTAACCCGTTCGCCGAGAATCAGTTGATGAGCGATTTCGAATCGCGCCCAGCTTCCGCGAGCCGGAGATCGCCTTCCCATAATTACGCTCTTGAAATTGCGATTCGTCATGAGTAACTGATCACACCGTCCGAATCCCTGTCGTCTCCGGGGCCATTTGACCCGCATGCGTGCGCCGATTAACTTCTCCCGCCCATCGCTGTGTGCGTCGTGATGCGTCCAGCAACGCGCACGATGGGAGACGTGAACGGGGGCGAGATGGCTGGATCGGGACTGAAGGCGGGGGATCTCGTCGAGATTCGGTCGGCGGAGGAGATCTTCGCGACTCTCGACGACGACGGCTGCCTCGACCGGCTCCCGTTCATGGCCGAGATGTTGCGGTTCTGCGGCAAGCGCCTCCGGATCGCGTCGGTCGCGCACAAGACGTGCGACACGATCCACAAGACCGGCTGCCGGAGCATGACCGGCACGGTTCACCTCGAAGGGCTGCGGTGCGACGGCTCCGCGCACGGCGGCTGCGGCGCGCAATGCCTGCTGTTCTGGAAGGAATCCTGGCTCAAGCCCGTCGCCGCCGGAGCAGCGGCCCCAACGGAGTCCCCGGCCCCCGCGCCGTTCTTGGAGCGCCTCGAGCGGGCCGCGCACCGGCCGTCCGACCCCGAGGCGTGGCGCTGCCAGGCGACGCAGCTCTTCGAGGCCTCCGAGCCCCTGCAGTGGTGGGACCCCCGGCAGTACCTGAGGGATCTGCTCAGCCGTAACGTCGGACCGTGGGTGATGGTCAAGACGATGCTGCTGGCCGCGTTCAACATCCAGCAGCGCTGGCGCGGAGGGCGCGTCTTTCCGGTCGTGAACGGGATGCTCAAGAAGACCCCGGTGGAGAGGCTCGATCTCGCTCCCGGCGAGCTCGTCCAGGTCAAGTCGAAGGAGGAGATCGTCGCCACGCTCGACGAGGGGAACAAGAACCGCGGCATGCTCTTCGATCCCGAGATGCTCCCGAATTGCGGGAAGACGTTCCGGGTAGGAGCCCGAGTGGAGCGGATCATCAACGAGCGGACCGGAAAGATGATGAAGCTCCCGAACGAGTGCATCATCCTCGACGGTGTCGCCTGCAAGGGGATTTACAGCCGGAATCGCCTGTTTTGCCCTCGTGCCATAACGCCCTACTGGCGCGAGATCTGGCTTCGCCGCATCCCCCGGTAAACGCGCGCCTGCGAACTGGCCCGCGCGCGACGCCGGCCCTACAATCTCGACGTTCGGATTGCGGGATCCCACGGGACATTCCGCTGGAGGGGGGACGCATCGCATGCGCCCCACGACGGTTGCGGGAAGGTCGCTGGTCGCGCTCGCGCTCGCGGGCGGACTGAGCGTTGCGCTCGCGGGCGGCATCACCAAGTCGGCGAACCCCGCGCCGGCCCACACGCTGGCGTCGCGCGTCGCGGAGAGCGGATCCGGTTTCACGACCAACACGCACGGCGCCTGGAAATTCGGCACCCACGAGATCGTGCTGACGGGAAACGGCGGGCTGCTCGATCCGTTCGACACGCGGGTCAAGGTGACGTTCGTTCCGCCTTCCGGAAAGGCGAACGCCAAGACGGTCGATGCCTTCTACGACGGCGGGAACACCTGGCGCGCCCGCATCTACGTCACGGAGACGGGCTTGTGGACGTGGACGTCAGCGAGCCCGGACGACCGCCTGCTCGCCGGCCGCGGCGGCTCGTTCGTGGCGCGGCCGTCCACGCTTCCGGGCCGCCTCGTCCCCCATCCGCAGAACCCTCGCGCCTGGGCGACGGAGAGCGGCGCCTGGTTCGGACAGGTGGCCGACACGGCGTACAAGCTCTTCCACGACTCGGACGCTCCGCTCTGGCAGGCCTACGTCCTGAGCGACGCCGCGCAGGGAATCAACTCGGTCCGCGCGGGAAGCCTCGGCGCCTTCGACGAGACGGTCGCGACCCACGACACCTGGTGGCACAACGATCCCTGGCCGGGAGGGCAGTCCCCCGACACGTCGCGATTCGACCTCGTGAAGTTCCAGACGACGGACGAGCGGCTGGCCTGGATGCTCAACAGGGTCCCTGGGATGTACGTCCAGATGATCCTGTTCGGGCTGAAGGGATACGGCGGCGAGGGCACGGGACAATGGTGGGCGACGCTCGATCCCGCGGTGCGCGCGCGCACGATGCGCTACATGATCGCGCGATGGTCCGCGTTTCCGAACGTGTACTGGCTCGTCGTCAACGACATGAACTCGGGATCGGCGTTCCCCCTGAACCTCGCCTTCGCGCGCGAGGTGGGCCGCTTCTTCGCCGCGAACGAGCCGTGGCGCCATCTGATGTCGTCCGGACCCGTCCGGTTCGAGGGCTTCCCGTTCGCCGACCCGGCCGACCGCGACTGGGCCACCTACGCCCACATCGAGGACATGGACGCCGTCGGCGCGCTCCAGATTCACAACCTCGGGCTCGACACGGTGCCGATTCACATCTACATGGCCGAGGACCGGTACGAGCAGGACTACGCGCCCTATCTCGATCCGGGCTTCTACTTTCGCTGGCTGCAGTGGTCCTGGCTCCTCGCCGGCGGCTCGGCGAACTACGGCGGCCGCTTCGGCGTGATCCAGCCGTACGCGGAGACCGGGCGCACCGACCTCCACTGGGTCGGCCTCGGGGGCACGGACTACACCGGCGTGCCGCTTCACGGCCTCGATGGCGCCCCGTCCGTCGAGTCGTACTTCTCGTCGCGCGGGATCGACCTCGGGCTCTTCGCGCCCGACGACGATCTCGCCGCCGACCTCGCGGGTCAGACCGGGCAGCTGCGTCCGAAGCTCGCGCGGCGGCAGCACGAAGAGGTCGTCGTGTACCACCCGAACGCGACCGATCACGGGCAGGCCGCGACGGCGCAGCCCGTAGCGGCCGGCGTCCGGATCGACCTCACCGCGTTCGCCGGCACGTACGACGTCGAGTGGTACCGCGCTCGCGACGGCGCGTCCGCCCGCGGAACCGTGGTCGTCGGAGGAGCGCCCGTCGATCTCGTCGCACCGTGGACGGGATGCGACGTCGTGGTGCGCCTGACCCGCCGCGCTGCGCTCCGCTCCGCCCGCTAGAGGAACTCCGGCGCCTCAGGGCGCGGCGCGGTCCGCGATCAGCACCGCGATGGGCTTCATGCGGCGCACGGTCGCGGGGAGCAAGTGCAGGAGATCGACGAGGGCCGGCGGCCGCGCGATCACGATGATCGCGCCGTAGACGAGCACCCCGGCTGCCACGCCGGTGACGAGTACCTCGAGCTCGGCGAGCTCGCGCTGCTCGAGGGCCACACACAATCCGCGCACGGACAGGCCCATCACCAGGCTCCCCCACGTGTACGTCGAGAGGGTCGTCCAGAGCACGCGCAGCGGCTGCCGTATCAGCCCCATGGCGAGTATGAAGCTCGCGCCGACCACCGGCACCATCGCGATCGCGTAGCCGGTCGCGACGCCGAGCGTCCCCCAGGGAAGCCCGAGGATGAAGCTCGCGATGAACACCGCGGTCGCCACGACGTTGAGCCAGAGGCGCATGCCGACGCGGCCCTTGGCGAGCAGGACCTGGCCGGTCGTCGCCCCGATCGAGTGCAGCATGCCGACCGGGGCGAGCACCGTGATCAGCGGCACGACGGGGAGCCACGTCTCCCCGAGGACGACCACCACGAACGGGTGGGCGATCGCCGCGAGCCCCGTCATCATGGGAAAAGTGATCAGCGCGATGGCTCCGACCGCGCGCTGGAACACCTTTCCCAGCTCCGCGTCGTCGCTCTGCACGCGCGCAAACGCGGGGAGCATGACGCGCATCAGCACGGACGTGACCGCCTCGAGCGGGTACATGTACATGCGATAGGCGTAGTCGTAGAAGCCGAGCGGCTCCGGGCCCAGGAAGCGGCCGATGATCATGTTGTCGGTGTTGCGGGAGAAGTACTGCAGCACGTTGAACCCGAGGACGCCTCCGCTGAACCCGACGACCCCTTTCAGCTCCTTGCGGTCCCATGCGAACCGGAGCCGCCACGGAGAGATCGCCACCAGCGCGATCGTCCGGACCGACGTCCCGCAAAGCTGCGCCGCGATCAGCGCCCACACCCGCCAGCCCGACGCGGCCAGACCGATCGCGATTGCGGACTGGATGATCTGGGAGACGAGCTCCAGCGCCACGATCTTGCCGAACTTGAGATCCCTCTGGAGGAGATTCTCGGGCACGATCGCGATCGAGCTGATCGGGAACACCGCGGCCAGGCCGCAGAGGATCGCGGTCAAGCGGAGGTCGCCCCACATTCTCGCGAACAGCGGGGATCCGGCCGCGAGCGCTCCGCCGACCGTGAGCCCGCTGGCGATGCCGAGGCTCGCGAGCGACCGCAGCAGACGCTCCGTGAGCGCCGGCCGCTGGATGATGACGGTCCCCGCGCCGAGCATCTGGAACATCGCCACGAAGCCGGTGAAGATGCCGGCCATGGCCATCAGACCGAAGTCCTCGGGCGAGATCAGGTGCGCGAGAACCGCGGAGACCGCGACGCGCATCAGCTGACCGAACACCTGCCCGATCGCCACCCACCGGACCCCCGCAACGATCCCGTCGCGACTGAGCTTGGCGGTCGTCATTTCGGGGTGCGTGATGGCGGGTGTGAGGAATTCATCGGAGAGGCGGATAGTATAATGTCCGCACGCGGCCCGGAGCGAGGGCGCGCGCTCGCACTCCGCCCCGAGGTGACCCATCGTGTCCGATCGTCCCCCTCGATTGAGCATCGGGCTGCCCGTCTACAACGGCGAGCGGTACGTCGGCGAGGCGATCGACTCGATCCTCGGACAGGCGTACGGCGATTTCGAGCTCGTCGTCTCGGACAACGCCAGCACCGACGGCACGCGCGAGATTTGCGAATCGTACGCGCGGCGCGATCCGCGCGTGCGGTTCCTGCGTCAGCCGGTGAACCTGGGCGCCTCCGCCAACTTCAACGAGGTCCTGTCGCGCGCGCGCGCGCCGCGGTTCAAGTGGGCCTGCGCGGACGACCGGCTGGCCGCCGGGTTCCTGGAGAGCGGGATGCGCGAGATGGACGCGTGTCCCTCCGTCGTCCTGTGCTACGGCCAGACGACGATGATCGACGACGACGGGCGTCCGCTCGGTCCGTCGCCGCAGGGGCTCGATCTCCGGGAGGACGATGTCGCCGAGAGATTCCGCCTCGCGCGCGAGCGGAGCGGCTACCTCAACGTGCTCCAGGGGATCCTGAGGACCGACGTGTTGCGCGAGACGGCGCAGTTCGGCGCATACCCGGGCGCCGACGAGGCCCTGGTCGTGGAGCTTACGCTGCGCGGGCCGTTCCACGAGATCGAAGCGCCGATGCTCTTCCGCCGGTTCCACGCGGAGGCGGCGAGCGCCGGCACGACGCTCGCGGCCCGCCAGGACCACCTCGACCCCAGCAGCCGCGGCCGCCTGTCTCTCTGGCACTGGCGACACGCCGCCGAGCACGTCAAGGCGATCGGGCGGGCGCCCTTGCCGCTGCGCGAGAAAGCCCGCCTGCTCGGGGTCGTGGCGAAGGGGATGGTGCGGCAGAGGTACCAGCACCGGCGCGAGCTCCAGGACGCGATCGCGCACCTTGCGCGGCGGCTCAAGCCGCGGTTGTGAATTAGGGACATTCTGCTTTTTCGTCTCCTAGGATGGTCCCCTATCTTCGCAGCGAGGCGGTATCCGGGGAGCCGAGCAAGAAGACTAGGAGACGAAAAAGCAGGATGTCCCCAATTCATCCCAGGCCCTTGCGCTCGAGGGCCTCCCGCATCGCCGAAGAGAACTCGGCGACCCGCGCGCTCCACGAATTCGCGGAGGCGACGTCGAGACGGCGACGGCGGGCGTCGCCGGAATCCGAGGCGAGGGCGCGCTCGATCGCCTCGAGGAACGGCGCGCCGGCCTCCGCGACCGCGACCGCGTCGCCGAGCGCTTCGGCCCCCGCGACGGCCGTTGTCACCACCGGACGGCCCGACGCGAGGTAGTCGTACAGCTTGATCGGGTCGTTCCCCATCGTGTGCCGGTTGATGCGGTTCGGGAGGATGCAGACATCGAACGCCGCGACGGCGCCCGGCAGGTCCGCGTAGTCGATCGCCCCGTGGACGGAGACGTTGGAGCGGCGGCGGAGGATCTCCTCGAGCGGCTCCCGCCCGACGCGGGGGCCCACGAAAACGAACGACCATCCCGGCCGGCTCTCGGCGAGTCGATCGATCAGGTCGAGGTCGAGACGGTCCTTGACCCGGTAGCCGGTGTACCCGATCAGCGGGCGGGCGAGGCGCTCGAACGACCGGGGCGCGCGTACGAGGCCCGCGGCCGCCCGCGCGAACCCTTCCACGTCCGTGCCGTTGCGGACGACGCGGACCGAGGGGGCGAGAGACCCCGCCCGCTCCCCGAGCGCATCGTTGATCGCGAACGCCACGTCGCAGCCGCGCAGGTAGTGGTCGCAGATGGCCCGGACCTCCGCGCGCTCCCGATCCGTCGACTCGAATGTCTCGAAGTCGTCCGACCAGTCGAAGACCTTGAGCGCCGCCCCCTCCCAGACGTCGCGGACGATCGGCTCCTGGGGGCGGATCGGCCGGTTGACGAGAGCGGCCACCGGGGCCCCGGCGCGGGCCGCGAGCCAGCGGCGGGGCACCGTCTCCGCCACGCGGCGCAGCCCCGGCCACCGGCTCTCGAGCGGCGCGTGCAGCGGCGTCACCGCCGTGATGCCGGGCGCGACGCGCCGCGGCCATCCCATGCGCCAGTGCGACAGCGGGAGCGACGTCATCGCATCGACCGGGTGGGTGACGAGCGAGGCCAGCCAGACGTCCGGGTTGACGAAGAGGACCTCGCCGACCCACGGCTCGCGCGCGAGGCCGTGGACGATCTGCTGGTTGCGCTTCCACATCCGGCTCCAGGGGTTGTACCCGAAGCAGATGAGGTCGATCCGGCTCACGCGGCACCGTGTCCGCGGCCGCCGAGCAGGGCGGCCTCGAAGCGCGTGAGGAGCTCGGGCCACGCGAAGGCGCGCTCGACGTGCGCGCGTCCGGCGTCTCCCATGCGCCGCCGCTTTTCCGCGTCCTGAATCAATCCGGAAACCGCTTCGCGAAAACCCGTCTCGTCGTCCCGCACCTCGAGATCGCGACCGGACTCGGCCCCGACACCCTCCGCCCCGAGCGAGGTCGTCACCACCGCGCGCCGGGCGTAGAGCGCCTCGATCAGCTTGTTCTTCAGGCCCGCGCCCCGGAGCAGGGGCAGCGCCAGGACATCCACGGCGTTGACGTACGGCCAGATCTCCGGCACGTCCCCGGTGACGACGATCCCCGGCTCGGCGGCGAGGGCGCGGATCGACGGATCCGGCTCCCGCCCGATGACGATCATCGAGAGGCCGGGGAGCGACGTCCGGAGCGGCCGGAAAACGCGCTCGAACAGCCACCGCACCGCCTCGACGTTCGGCGGGTAGCTCATGTTCCCGAGAAAGCCGATGCTCGGCGAGCGGATGCCCTCCTCGACGCGCGCCGAGTACCCCTCGACCGACAGACCGTTCGGCACGACGTGCTGCCTGTCCGCGGGTGTCCGGGAGTCCCGGACCGCGCTCGCGTCGACGCTCGAGATGTAGATCGCGGCATCCGACTCGCGGATCATCCGCCCCTCCCACCGCTTGATCTTCCAGAGCTCGTACGCCCAGCGCGGGAAAGAGATGGCGTCACCATGCACGCGGCGCTTGTGCGTGACGTACGGGGAGTCGATGAAGTCGATGACGAACCTCCCCGTCGGGATCCCACGAAGGTACGGCGCCCCGACGGAGCCCGCCGCGAGCACGACGTCGTACGGGCGCCCGCCCGAGACCGCGCGCAGCTGCTCCGTGATCCGGCTCCCCCCCGCGATCGTGAAGGCGTCGGGAAGAGTCCACGGGAGGAGCGCTCCGAAAGCGCTCGACGCGCGGCGGAGGACGGAGCGCGCGCCAAGCCGCGGATCTTCGACGACGTCCAGCCGAGCGCACACCGGACGGAGGCCTTCGATCACCGCGTGATTGACCGCGGGCCCGTCGAGGAGGGCGAGGTGGACGTCGTGGCGCGTCGCCAGGTCGGAGATGATCGGCAGGTATCGAACGGACAGCCCCGTCGCGCGGAGCGGGTACGGCGGCAGCGGCAGGAAGACCAGGATCCGCGATCGCGTCACGCGGCCCCCCTGCGCTCCCGGTCGTAGACCTCGAGCGTTCGATCGACCGCCGCCTCGATCGTGTATCTCCGCGAAAAGCGCGCGTGGAGCGCGGCGCCCCAGGCACCCCGCGCCGCGGGGTCGGAGACGAGCTCGCGCACCCGCTCCGTCAACGCCGCTTCGTCCTCGGGGGGTGCCAGCCAGCGGCACGGTGCGACCGCCTCGACGATCCCTCCGACCTCCGTCGCCACGACCGCGACCGAGGAGCGCATCGCCTCGAGCAGGACGAGCGGCAGTCCCTCGTGGTCCGAAGGAATCACGAGCACGTCGAGCGCGGCCACGAGCCGCTCCCCCGATTCCACGGGCGGGAGCAGCGTGACCGGCGGCCCCGCCCTCCCCGTCCGGACCGCCGCCTCGACGTCCGGCGCCATCGATCCGTCGCCAACGAGGACCGCGACGACCGGGCGCCCCGTCGCGCGCGGAGGGAGAGCGCGCGCTATCCGCAGGAAGCGGTCGGGGCGCTTGACCGGCTCGAGCCGCCCGACGAAGCCCACGACGATTCCGTCGCTCACGCCGCACCCTCTCAGCAGCTCCGTTCGCGCCGGCTCGGGCGGGGCGGCGGGGATGCCGTTCGGGACGACGTGGACGCGCCGCCGCAGGCCGCTCAGCGATGCGGCCAGCTCTTCCGAGACCGCGATCCAGACCGATCCGGTCCAGCTCGCGACCGCGTCGTCCAAGAGGCCGCCGAGGCCGGCGGGTCCCCCGCGCCAGGTCGGGAGCGGCCCACGGCCGTGCGCCGTCCGGACGTGGAGCGCGCCGGTTCGTGCCGCGACGCACGCGCCGATCAGGTGCTCCTTGTACCGGTGCGTATGGACGACCTCGGGCCCGAACCGGCGCGCGATCCGCACGGTCTCACCGGCGAGGCTCGGGACGCTCCGACCGCGCTCCGGCAGCACGTCGACGGGAACGCCGGCGGAGCGCAGCGAGCGCGCGAGCATCCCGTCGTTGAGCACGACGGCCCGGACCGAAAGACCCGGCCGCCGTGCGGTCTCGCGGACGATGTGGGAGACCGCGATCTCGGCGCCGGCCCAGAGATCGCCGGAGGCCACGTGGAGGATGCGCACGCGCAGAGTCTACGTTACGCGCCCCGCTGTAGAATGCCCGCCGCTTTGGGAGCATTCCGCTCCGCGCGAAGAGATCCCTCGCTCATGTCGCAGCCGCCGATCGTCTCCGAGTTCACAGGGGAAGCCGCCTCGTGGGACGAGTTCGTGCGGCGGCAGCCCGGATGGACACACTTCCACCGGTTCGGCTGGAAGCACGTGTACGAGCGCACGTACGGTCACCGCGGCGTATACCTCGCCGCGCACCAAGGGGGCGAGCTGACGGGCGTGCTCCCGCTCGTCGAGGTCCGAAGCCTTCTCTTCGGCCGGTTCCTCGTCTCGTCGCCGTTCGTCAGCTACGGCGGTCCGCTCGGAAGCGACTCCGCGGTGCAGGCGCTCGCCGCGCGCGCGCGGGAGCTCTCGCGGGAGTCCGGGGCGAAGCTCCTGGAGCTGCGAAGTCGAGGGCCGCTCCCCCTGGACATGCCCGTCTCCTTGCGAAAGATCACTGTCGTACTCGACCTCCCCGGCGACCCGCGGCCCCTCTGGGACGCCTTCGACCCCAACGTGCGGCGCCGCGTGCGGCGCGCGGAGAAGGCCGAGATCACGACGCGCTTCGGTCCGGACGAGCTGGATGCGTTCTACGTCGTGTTCGCCCGTCACATGCGGGATCTCGGCACGCCGGTCCACGCGAAACGCCTGTTCCAGGAGGTCCGCGAAGCGTTTCCGGAGGAACTGTGGCTCGGCTGCTCCTACCACCAGGGAACGCCGATCGCCGCGATCGGCGGCTTTCGCTGGGGGGACGAGTTCGAGGTGACCTGGGCCTCCGCCCTGGTCACGCACAAGCAGCTCGCCGCCAACATGCTCATCTACTGGGCCTTCATCGAGCGCTCGATTGCCTCCGGGGCGCGCGTGTTCAACTTCGGGCGCTGCACCCCCGGTGGCGGAACCCACCGGTTCAAGAAGCAGTGGGAAGGGACCCGCGATGAGCAGCTGCACTGGTACCAGGACCGCGCCGGGGAGGCGGCGGGGACGCCGTCCCCGGACGACCCGTCGTACGCCTGGGGTCCGCGGGTCTGGAAGCGCTTGCCCCTCTCGCTGGCCACGATGATCGGGCCGCGGATCGTCCGTGGCATCCCCTAGCTGCGCCCGACCTCGCGGTAGATCTCGAGATAGCGTTCGGCCATCCGCTCCACACGGTACTCCTCGGGAAGGTCCGTGGCGGGGACACGGCCCGCGAGGGCCTCCGCGAGGGCGTCGGCGAACGCGCGCGGATCTCGGGGAGGCACGAGCCGGCCGCCCCCGGCCCGCCGGAGCACCTCCGGCACGCCACCGACCGCGGTGCAGACGATGGGCCGGCGCGCCGCGATCGCCTCGAGGAGCACGAGGGGCATCCCCTCCGACCGGCTCGACAGGCAAAAGACATCCGCCGCCGCGAGCACCGAGGCGGCATCGCGCACGAACCCCGGGAGCACGACCCGCGCCTCCGAGCCGAGGTGGGCCGCCTCCGAGAGGAGCTCCGCGCGCAGCGGTCCCTCGCCGGCGATCACGCAGACCACATCGGGCGGCATCAGCGCGTGCGCGCGCAGGAGCATGACGTGATCCTTCACGGCGGTCAGCGCGCCGAGCGTCGCGACGACGCGTGAGCCCGAGGCGATTCCGAGCCGCCGGCGGGCCTCCTCCCGCTGGGGCAGCCGGGACCAGGGCTTCTCGTCGATCCCGTTCGGGATCACGCGGATCTTCCCGGCGCCGAACCGCAGCCTCTCGGCCAGAGCCCGGGCGGTCCCGTCCGAGACCACCACGACGCGGCGCGAGAGCGCCTGGGCGACGGCCAGCTTGATCCAGAACCGCCCCCCCCGCTTCGACGCCATCGCGACGTCGCCATGCTCTGTCGCGACGCAGGGAACCCCGGAGATCGTGGCGCCGATGCTCCCGTAGAACCCGGCATCGAGCAGGTGCGTGTGGACCACGCGGATCGACTCGCGGCGCAGAAACCCCCGGAATTCCGCGATCCACCGCAGATCCGCGGACCCCGCGGTCGGCAGGACGGTAACCGGCCACCCGCGCGCGCGGGCTTCGCCGGAGAGCCAGCCGTCGTTCATGACGACCAGGCGCTGGCTCCCGCCGGAGCGTCCGAGCGCCGCCATCAACGAGAGGATCACGGACTCGGCTCCCCCGGGGTCGCGGGAGTCGGTCACGTGACAGATCGGCCCGCTCTCGTCCGGATCACCCATGCCCGGAGCTCACGGCGCCGCCGCGCCGTCCGCGGGGTCGGGTGTGGCCCGGACGAGGAGCAGCCGGTAGCCCAGGTAGCCCGTGGCGAGCAGCAGAACCGTGCCGGCGTGGAACACGACCAGGACCATGCTCACGGACAGGCGGCTCTCGTTCACGCCGAACGACAGGGCCAGCTCGAGCGCGGTCTCGACCGCCAGCGCGAGCGCCGCCGCCATCGACGCGAGCACGAGGCGCCCCTCGAAGCGCCGCAGCCAGCGGCAGGACAGGACGAGCACGAAGAGAAGAATCGAGCCGCAGATGAGCTTCCAGACCACGAGCGTCGTCGGCCACCACAGGCTGACGTCGCGCGACATCGTCACGAAACCGGCATGCGTGTCGAGATTGCCGAGCGTGTAGTACACCCCCGCCGTGTGGCCGAAGATGTCGAGGATGACGAATCGGACGTAGGCGAGCGTTCCGCCGGCGAGCAGCGCGACCGTGCGGGCCGGCGCGAGCGTGTCGGGAAGGCGCGTCAGCGCCAGCAGGGCCAGCGAGACGAGGACCAGCGAGATCGTGTCGATGTCCGTGCTCATGACGAACAGCATCGAGAACACGAGGCACGCCGCGATCGATCGCTTTCGGACCGCGGGGGCCTCGGCCCACGCGCCCCACCCCAGCCCGGCGAGATGGAGCGAAAGGCTCGCCAGGAACGTGCTCTCGCTCGGTGCCAAGCGGTAGGCGAGCGCCGCGAGCAGCGGGGCCGCGCACACGAGGGTCGCTCCCGAACGCCATGCGAACACCGCCGCGCCGAGCCACGGGAGGAGCACCACGGCGGTGTGCATCGCGGCGGACAGCGTCGTGGAGTTTGTGGCGAGGAAGCCGAACGGCCAGAGCGGGATCAAGCAGCCCATGGCCGCCAGGAACCAGCGCTTGTCCCGTTCGAGCCGGAAGGAAAGGAGCCACAGCGCCACCGCACCCGCGATCGCGGCGTACAGATATCGCGGCCAGAGGCGCTCCCCCAGCAGGCCGAACACGACCCTCTGGCTCGCGACGAAGAACGCCGCGGCGCCACCCGCGGCGAGAGCCGTCCACGTCCACCGGGCCGCGGCCGCGCGCAGCGCCAGGGCGAGCAGGCCGGTGAGGACCACGGGGACCGCCTCGAGCGGCTGCAGGATCCCGAGCGCGAACACCACGGAGCCGATCACCCACGGCTCGGCCTCGCCGAGCGCGCGGCCGAGCCCGGCGAGCCGGCCCCGGAACAGCCAGAGCGCCGCGGCAGCGACCGGCACGAGGGCCGCGACGAGAAGGCCTCCGGCCCGCATGAGCGCCGCGCCCCCGTAGAGGAACCGCGCGGCGGACGCACCGAGCAGAAGCGCCCCCACGACGCAGGAGACGATCGCGGCGCGGCGCGCGCGGGACGCGGCCGAATCCGCGAGCGCGCGCGAGAGCATGACGACCTCGAGGACGGCCAGGGACACCAGGACGGGAATGCGCAGGACGGACGAGATCGACAGGAGAAGCAGCATCGCCGCGCCGGCGGACAGCGCCGGGACCAGGCCCGTGACGATCGTGGTGCTCGCGAGGAACGTCAGCACCGCAGCGAGGGCGAGCACCGCGATCCAGAGGAACGAGCCGAGGTCCGGCCGCGACCCGGTGCGGACCGCTTCTATGAGCCTCTCCCCCACCAGGCGGGAGAGGCGGATCGCGTCGCCGTGGTTGTCCCGGCCGAGCGCGACGCCCGCTTCAGCGATGGAGGAGTCGATGTCCCGCGGAACACACACCTCGCGAAAGGCGGCGATCGCGCGGAGTCGGCTCGCGTTCGCCACCTCGAGCTTGGCCCTGTCCCCGGCGTCCATGGCGAGGAAGGCGTCGGGGACGTTCTTGAGGATCCCCCCGGGAAGGCGGGTCCCGAGCAGAGCGGCGATGACGAGCGGCATCTGCATGCCGTCCATCTCGAAACCGTGAGCGGGGCGGACCCCGCCGCCCGCGAAGACGACCGGAACCCGGCGGTAGATGTCGCCGCTGCCTCCGTGGCTGCCGAACAGGTCGCAACCGTGATCGGAAGTGATGATGAACGTGGTCGCGCCGTCGTCGACATCGCGAAGGAATTGGGCCACCTCGGCGTCGACCTGACGGAGCAGCCGCTTGTACTCCGCACTCTGCGTCCCGTACTGGTGGGCGAAGAAATCCGTCCGGTCGATATGCAGCGACAGGAACGACGGCGACGCGCCCGACAGGAGGGCGCCCCGGGCGGCGGCGAGCGCGGCCTCGTCGTTCGCGTAGAGATTACGCGCGCTTTCCCGGCCGGGATCCTCCTCGGAGCGATTCCCCAGAAGGTCGGTCCAGATGTGGTCGCCCTCGAACCGCACGCCCTCCCCCCGGCCGGCGAGATCGTCGAAGACGGTCCAGTGAGGGAAGCGACGCTGGGCGAACGTGTCGAGCGTGTCGCGGAAGCTCGGGCTCGTACCGACCGTCATCGCCCGGACCCCCGTGGTCGACACGGTCTCGGGAGGCGCGATCAGGACCCCGGCCGCCCCGCGGCGAGCGAGCGCAACCAGGTTCGGCATGATCGACGGATCCGTCCCGACCCGGACCGGTACGGAATCGAGCAAGACCAGGACGACGCGACGGGTCAGCCGCGGCACACCAGTCTCGACGGGACGGAGCGAGCTCGGCTCCTTCGCTTCCAGCCGGACCCGCGCCCCGTCGGCGAAAAACCCCACGGCCAGGAGGATCAGGAATGCCAGGGAGGCGAACAACTGCCGCGGACTGAGAGGTGCGGTTCGGTCGGTCGGCTCGGCTTCCGCTGTCATCTGAGGGGACTCTACCATCGCGTCAGATTCTCCCGTGGTCCCGCGGCAGGTATGTCGATCCTGCTCGTTTCGGCAGCGGCACGAGTCCGTCCCGCCGCGACGCGCGAATGGCGCGCCGGCGGGGCGCGGAAGTTGCGGAGCGTTCCCCGCGCCCGCGCGATCTCTTCTCCGAACTCGTTTGGATCTAGGGGCTTAGCAGGCACCGCGGTCCCGGGCAGTACCCGTGATCACGTCTGTTCGCTCCGAAAGCCCGCTGACGGATCTGCAACTCGGCGCGACACAGAACAGCCATCGAGCGTCGATTCACGGCCTCTAGGTGAATATCCTGAGGATGGCATCGCCGTTGCTTGGACCGCCGCGGGAGGTTTCTCATGGTGCGGTCATCCTCGAGCGGGGCCGAAGGTCGGCCTAGGAGCCGGTCGTCGGCCTTCTCCACCCTGATGGCGCTGGTCCTCGCCTCGACCGCAGCGGTGCCCGTTTTCGCACAGACGCTCCTCTTCTCGGACGGATTCGAAGGCCCGAGCCCGATGACCACGAATTGGGACGCGGGCCAGGGCAATTGCCGTGCAGTCTACCCATCGGCAAAGCAGTCTCACGCCGGGACGACAAGCCTCTATTACGATCCCAACAATCCAAGCTGGTACTGCACCGCCAGTGGCGCCCCGTACACGTGCTGCACGGGTCCGGCTACGGGAACTTGCGACACGTCGGGCAATTGTAATCACTACTTCCCTGCAATGAACGACTTCTATCTGTCGTACTGGGTATATCCCAACGCGAACTTCAACGTGTGCGCCAAGACCACCGCAGGCCTGCACATGTGGCGCATGTATGGGCCGGTCATCGATTTCGACAACCTCACGCATTTCTATGGGTCCGGCTGCACCTCGAGCTCCGCTCTCGTCTTGGAATCGGAGCCGATTTTCAGCACTAGCGATACCACCTATTACAGCGCCCTTCCGCTCACTCGTGGCCAGTGGAACAGGGTCGAAGTCCTGTTCAGACAAGGATTGGGGAACACCGGCAGCTACCTCATGGAATGGGTCACGGACGGAACCGGAACCCACCCTTGGAATGTAAATGGCGGCCAGCCTGTCACGAACGTCAATTACAACGGTGGAACCGCTCAGCCGTTCGACCATTTCAGCGTCGTCACGAACTATGACCAGCACGATTCCACGACGAACTGGTACACCGACGACGTCGAGATTTGGACCGGTTGTCCTCCGACAGGGGCCGCGTGCTCGACAGGAGCGGATTCGACGCCACCCGTCCGCTCGAGCGGGTTGCCTTCGGGAAGCTTGCCGTCGACGACGACGCAAACCACGCTGACGCTCCTGACGAACGAGAACGCCACCTGCAAGTACTCCACGACGGCGGGAACGGCGTACGCCTCCATGAGCGCCACGTTCTCGACAACCGGATCGACGAGCCATTCCACGAGCGTCTCGGGCCTGACCTCCGGCACCAGCTACACGTACTACGTCCGCTGCAAGGACGCCGCCGGGAACACGAATACGGACGACTACCCGATTTCCTTCGCGGTGTCGTCCACCTCGACCGCGGGATCGTCGTGCTCGAATCCTCCCCCGGGCACGATCTTCTGCGACGACTTCGAGGACACGAACATCGCCAGCCGGTACACGGACTACGGCGATGGCAGCGGAAGGTTCGTTCCCACCACGGCCGAGGCGCACGGCGGCACGCACGCGATGTCGGCCCGGTACGACCCGGGCGTCGAGCAGTCCGGATACCTCTGGTACAACTTCGGCCGCAATCCGGCCGGGTCGAAAACGCAGACGACCACCGATTTCACCGAGCTCTACTGGCGCGTCTGGATGAAGGTGCAGACCGGTTTCCAGGGAAACCCCATGAAGCTGACCCGCGCCCGGCTCATCGCCAAGTCGGACTACACCGACGCTGCGACCGGGCACCTCTGGGACGGCTCGTCGCTCAACCTCGCTCTCGATCCCGCGACCGGCGTCGCCCCCGACGGGCACACGCTGATGACGAGCGGGTACAACGATTTCAACCACTACACGTGGCTGGGCCTCACGGAAGGAAAGACGCAGGTCTACGACTCGAGCCACCAGGGACGCTGGCAGTGCATCGAGGTCCACATGAAGCTCAACACGCCGGGGAAATCCGACGGCCTGTTCGAGTTCTGGGTCGACGGCAATCTCGATGCGCAGAAAACCGGCCTCAACTTTCGGGGCTCGTTCACGGACTACGGCATCAACCACGTCACGCTCGAGAACTGGTGGAACAACGGGGCCGCGCCGCAAACCGAGTACCGGTACCTCGACGACTTCATGGTGTCGACGCAGCGGATCGGCTGCGGCGGCTCGGACACCACGCCTCCGCCGAACGTCGGGCAGGTCCACCGGACCGATCAGCACTGAGGGCTGGACGCACCCGACGCGGCCGCGCGGTCCCAGGCGGCCGCGAGGTCCCGTCCGATGATCGGCCAGTCGTACGTCGTCTCGATCCGCCGCCTCGCGCCCGACCCGATGGCCGCGCGAACGGCCGGGTCGCCCGCGCACACGACGGCCGCGTCGACGAACCGCTCGCCGAAATCTCGGATGATCATCTCGCGGCCGTCGGCCACGTCCAGCCCCTCCGCGGCGACCGGCGTGGCGACGATCGGCATCGCGAGGGACATCGCGTCGAGTAGCTTCAGGCGGGTGCCGCCACCGTCGAGAATCGGACAGACGTAGACGAGGGCCCCGGTGATCGCGCCGCGGATGTCCTCGACGAAGCCGGTGACCCGCACCGAGGAGTCGCGGGACGCGGCCGACAGGAGCGATGCTGGCGGGTTCATCCCGGCGATCACGAGTCGCGCTCCGGGCAGCCGCGCGCGGATGGCGGGCCAGAGCTCTGCCAGGAAACGCGCCATCGCGCTCTCGTTCGGATACCAGTTCATGCGCCCCGCGAACACGAACGAGACATCGGCCGGCTCCGCGGTTCGCGCCGCGAAGTGGGACGCGTCGACCCCGTTCGGGATCACGGTCACCGTGGCCGCGGGCGCTAGACGGTGCAGGCGCTCGCCGTCGAGCTCCGACACGACCAGGTGTTCCGCGAAGCGCGAGGCGGTGCGCCGCTCGTACTCCGCGAGGAGCCTGGCCTCCCGCCGCCAGAGATGGCGCAGAGGCGACCTGTCCAGGTCCGCGCGGCGCTCCATCATGTCCGATTCGATGTTGTGGTGGGTCAGGACCGCCGGGACGCGGGAGCCTTCGGGGATGAGGTCGACGGCCATGACGCTGTCGACGTGAACCACGTCGGGACGGATCCGCGCGAACGCTCGCTCGATCTCACGGGCCCACCGGGAGCCGACCAGAACCATCTCGTTGTAGGAGCGCCCGGTCGCGAGACAGCGCGCCAGCGCCCAGGCCTTTCCGGAGCGGGTCGTCCGGAGCCGGACATCGATCACCTGGGCGGAGGCGCAGACGGTGCCGATGGCCCGCTCCGCCTCGGCGACTTGCGCGGGGCCGGGTTGATGGGCGCGCTGGGCCAGTCCGACGAAGTGGAGCTCCGCGCGCGCCCCTCCCTCGCGGATCAGGTTGAACGAGCGCTGGGGCGCACCGCCGCGCGCCGGGTAAGGCGTGAAATGACCGAGCCACAGGACCCGCATGCGGCCCGCCCCTCACGCCCGCCGGGTCGGCGTCCAGGAGACCGCCGTCCGTCCGATGACCAGGTCGAGGAGGGCCGCGGCGACCGCGGCGTTGCTCAGGAGGAAGAATCCGAGCGCCCTCGGGAGCCTGTACCGCCGGGCGGGTGCCCAGGCGAGGGACACGCTCGCCACGGCGACAGCCGCGAGCCCGATCCCCGCGAGGAGCGCCGCCGGACGGCTTCCGATCGCCGCGGCGGCGAGCAGCAGCCCCGCCGAGAGGGCGAAGAAGACCGGCGTTAGGAACCGCAGGAGCTTGTGGGAGACGAGCTGCCACGTCGCGACCGGACGCCTCCCGGCGAAGGACGCCTTGTAGGCGATCAGTCCGCGGATCCCCCGCAGCGCCGTGCGCCGCTTGCGAAGGAACTCACGGTCGACTTCCGGGGTCGTCGCGTACGTGCATCGCGCGGGGTCGACGTGGACGGCCCGCAGCCCCCGTGAGAGGCAGATCAGCGCCGCACCCAGGTCGCTGGGGACGTCGTCCTTGAACTCGCGGGCGATCTCGCGGCGCGCCGCGAAGAAGCACCCGGAGAGGCCCACGAGCGAGCCCGCGAGGCTCTCCGCGCGCCGGAGCGCCATCTCGTACGGGACGTAGATCTCCTCGCCGGTGCCCGGACCGGCCGTCGCGATGACGTCGGCGCCGCTGGTCGCTCCGACTTCGGGATCGGCGAGAGGGGCGAGCAAGGCCTCGACCGAGCCGCTCTCGAGCATGGTGGACGCGTCGCTGAACACGAGAATGGGCGCGTTCGTCTGGCGCACCGCCTCGATCTGCGCGTGCTCCTTGCTACGCCGGGGCGACGAGAGCCAGCGCACGCCTCTGGGTGCGAACGTGCGCACGATCGCCTCGGTCCCGTCCGTCGACCCGTCGCTCGTCACGACGATGTCGGCGCGCCCGCCGGGATAACGGACCGCAAGCGCGTTCTCGAGCTTCGCGCCGATCCGCCGCTCCTCGTTGTGCACCGTGATCACGTGGGCCACCTCGACGGAGACGCGTCCTTCCTTCCATCCGCGCGGACGCACCCGCGCGACCAGCCGCACGAGGACCGGATAGATCGCGATCGGGTAGCAACCGACCACGGCCGCGATCATCGCCGCACACAAGAGCGCCCGATCCACTCCGAACCTCCTGGCCGGTCGGGTAATCTAGGGCGCGCGGACGGGTTTTTCGAGCCGCTCCGCCGCGCGTCCGATCAAACGATCCCCGCCAGCCGCGCCTCGAACATCGGGACCCATCGGGACACGTCGTCGTGAATCGCGATCCTGGGGATCCGGGACAGCGGAGCGCCGCCCCCCCACCACCCTCCGCCGACGACGACCGCCGCCTCGAAGGTGCGGGAGGCGGCGGCGACCGCCTCGTCGTCGAACCGCCCGAACGGATACGCGAAGGTGCGGCAGGGGCGCCCGCTCCAGGCCGCGACCCGCGCTTTCGAGCCCGAAAGCTCCGACTCGAGCAGGCGCGCGGACGTCCCCACGAGCGTGGGGTGCGAGTTGGTGTGCGCGCCGAGCTCGATCCCCTTCCGCGCTAGAAACCCCACCTCCTGCGGCGAGAGGAATGCGTCACCCGGACCGGAGCGTCCTTCGACCCAGTCGGCCACCAGGAAGATCGTGGCCCGGGCGCCGTGACGCTCGAGCACGGGCCAGGCCTCCACGAGGTTGTCCCGCCAGCCGTCGTCGAACGTGATGACCGCGGCCGGGCGGGACCGCCCGGCCCGCGGAGCGTCGATCGCCTCCGCAAGGGTGACGAGCGCGTACCGGGCGGCGAGCCACGCGACGTGCTTCTCGAACGTCGACGTGCGCACGTACATCCCCGGCTCGATCCCGTCGACGGGAGCGTCGTCGGGGAGAACGCGGTGGTACATGAGGATCGGCACCCCGCCGGACTTCCCGCGCAACCGGCGGCCGGTGATCCCACCGGCGCGCCGCGCGACGGAGGACGCCCCGCGCACGGTCAGACCCGCGATGCGGCGCAATCCGCCGGCGATCACCGCAGCGCCCCGCCCGGAGCCCCAGGCACGATCCGGGGCGTCCGCGATTCCCGAGGCGACGCGGCCCGATGCCCCCGGCTCGTCCGAACCGGAACCGCGGCAGGCGGCGCCGTGACGCGATCGAGCGCCGCCATCATGCCGACGAGAACCCACAGGACCGGGTAGTAGAGGACGGAGAGAAACGTCCCGGTCACGAGAACACCGAAGACTCCCGCGAGGAGGCCCGTGGCGCAGTTGGCCGCGGTGTCGGTCGCCGGATCGGGCGGCCCGTCGCGGGCCCGCCGCCTTATTCTCAGGCCGGTGCGGATCGTCCAGAAACACGTCATCGCGAAGATCACGGCGCCGACGAGCCCCTGCTCGGAGAGCAGGGTGAAGTAGATCGAATGGGCGACGCGGCCCCACATGTAGGTCCCCGTCGCATCGGCGTACTCGCGGTTCTCGTAGATCGGGGCCTGGATCCCGAAGTTGCGCGTTCCGACCCCCGTGATCGGGTGATGGAGGAACTCCCGCCACGCGATTCCCCACAGGTACAGCCGCTGGAACCCCGTATCCCCCTCCTGGGACGCCGTCTCGATCGAGTGCATGCGGGCCCAGAACTGCGGCGGCGCCAGGGCCAGCACGCCGATCGTCCCGCCCGCGAGGCACACGGCGACGATCAGCTTCCGCTTTCCCGGAGACACGATGAGGACGAAAAGCGCGAGCAGCGCCAGACCGACGAATCCCCCGCGCGAGGTCGTCGAGATCACCCCGGCGACCAAGAGGCCCATGACCGCCGCGAGCCAGAGGCGGCGCATGAGCGAGCGCGTCTCGAGGAACAGGAAGACCGCTACGCCGAGTCCCGCGTTCAGGGCGAGCGCGAGATCGTTGTTGTCGAACAGCCAGCCGCCCTGTCCGTACCCCTTGTGAGTGAGACCGTGGAGCGCCATCGGAACGTGAAGGACGACATACGCAGTCAGAAGCGTGCGGACGGCCGCCAGGTCCCGCGCCAGCATCGCGATCGGAACGACCCCCCCCAGCACCAGCAGCGCAAAATCCCCGAGCCCCCAGAGCGCCCACCGGTTGTTCATCGCCCACGGCACCTGCCAGACCATCAGCAAGAGGAAGAGGAACATGAGCTTGACGGGCCTCGGAAGCGGCCGCCGGTCCTTGCGGAGCGTCAGGACGACGGCGGCAGCACCCCACGCCGCGACGAGCATTCCCGGCCGGATCAGGGCGAGCGCGGACACCCACTCCATGGGCCGGGCGAACTCGACGATCAGATAGGCGATGCACGGCCAGATCGCGCGCGGAACGCCGAGCCAGGTCTTGGCCGTCGGGGCCTCGCTTCCGCTCGCAGCGTGGGACGGCGGCTTCGAGGCGGGGGTTCGCCGGAAGGAGCGCGGGCGCTCTCCCCCGGACCCGGGTCGAGCGCCGCGACGCGTTCTCAGCGCAGGCTCAGTCCGAGGGGCCGTGTCGACCCGCTCGACCGGTTCGTCGCTCACGCAACGAGCTCCTCCGAGAGCTCGCCGCAGCCGACGATCAGGTCTCGCATCGATCCGAACCGGTACTCCGCGAGCACGCTCCGGAGCTTCGGCAGCGTGGTTTCGAGCCCGACGTAGTGACGGAACCGGCTTCGCCAGGCCGCCGCCACGCGCGGTTGATCCGGATCGGTCTCCCAGGGGTGGACATAGACCACCGCCGGCATCCGCTCCGCGCCATTGAGCCGGCCGATCGCCCACAGCGTCAGTGCGATCGGGAACAAACGGAGATATCCGCCCCCGCCGAACGGAGCGACCAGACCCGGCAGGCGGATCGTCGAGGGGGGCACCTCGACGATGCGCCCCCCTCCGGGGCGGCGGACGAGGTGCACGTCCCGGCGCCCTCCGGGGATGCCGTACCGGTCGTGGACGACCGGGAACAGGCTCGAGTCGTACTCGAATCCTGCCTCCGCGAGAACGTCGAGCGCCCACAGGTTGGCCCGTCCGATCGAGAACGAGGCGGCGCGGTAGCCTCGAACCTTCTCGCCGGTGATCTCTTCGAGGACCGCCTTCGATCTCAAGGTCTCGTCGCGGAACTCCGCCGGCTGTTGCCGGTACACGAGCGCGTGGCTGTACCCGTGAGACGCAATTTCGTGCCCACGCGCCGCGATCCGCCGGACGAGGTCGCGGTGCCGCTCCGCGACCCAGCCGAGCACGAAGAACGTCGCCCGGACGCCGCACGCGTCGAAAAGGTCCAGAAGCCGGAGGGTGTTGGCCTCGACCCGGCTCGGAAGCGTCTCCCACTCCGCGCGCGAGACCGCGCGCTCGAACGCCGAAACCTGGAAGTGCTCCTCCACGTCGACGGTCATCGCGTTGACGACGCGACGGTCGCGGCCCGAGGGAACCAGATGCGGCTGCCGGCCTCCCGATCGCTCGGCCCCGTCTTCGATCGGGCGCCCCTGAGTGGGGGCGTTCAAATCTTGTGCTCGTCGAGCCAGGTCAGCAGCTCCGACCTCTTGTACCGGAGTCCGGAGGTCTTCCCCTGACCGAGGCGGTATGCCGGGATGACGCTCTTGCGGGTCAGCTGCCACAGCTTGGTGCGGCCGATCTTCAGGAGCTCCCTCGCCTCGCGGCTTGTGAGGATCTCGTCCTGGCTCTCGGACTTCACGAGTGCGCTGTGTTCCATGGTGCTCCTTCGTCTCATATCCGAACGGAAGACCCGCGCCTCAACCGACGTCCGCGGATCGATGTGAGCCCGCCGCTCTCGCCCGCCCCGACCAGAGCGCGAGCAGGCCCTGACACGTCGCCTCCGGATCGTGCCGGAGCTTCGGACCCATTGCGATGAGGCTCTTCTTCAGCAGCGTGACGCCCCGGGGGGTCGGACCGCTCCAGCGCAGCGGCGCCGTGCCCTCGGCGCGATAGCGCGAGAGGGCGGACGAGTCGATCGGGCCGTCGTGCACGAGAATCGAATCGAGGAAGCTCCCGCCGGCATGCTCCTCGAGCACACGGAGATGATCGGAAAGCTGGAGCCCGGCCGCTTCGCCGCGCTCCGAGACCAGGTTTGCCACCCACGCGACGTGAGCCGGAGTGTGGCGCAGGGCCGACCCGATCTCGGCGACCACGAGGTTCGGGACGAGGCTCGTGTACAGACTGCCCGGCCCGAGCACGACGAGGTCGGCCTCGAGAATCGCATCCACCACCCCGGCCGTGGCCTTCGCATTTCCGGGCTGAAGCCCGATCCGGCGGATGGATCGGCCGCAAGAGGCGATCGCCGTCTCTCCGAGCACCGTGCCGCCGTCGTCGAGGACCGCTTCGAGCACGACGTCGTCGGAAGTCGCGGGCAGAATCCGGCCGGCCACCCGCAACACCCGGCTCGACACCTCGATCGCCTTCAGAAAGCTGCCGGTCCGCTCCGCGAGCGCCGCCAGGATCAGGTTTCCGACCGTGTGCCCGCCGAGGTCCTCCGCGCCGTCGTACCGGTGCTGGAAGAGAGCCGCGAGCAGGTCCTCTTCCGGCGAGAGCGCCACGAGGCAGTTCCTCACGTCTCCCGGCGGCGGCAGACCCCTCATGCGGCGCAGCCGTCCGGAGCTCCCGCCGTCGTCGGTCATCGTCACGATGCCCGTGAGCGAGGCGATGCCGCTCCGGTGAACGTGCCGCCTGAGGCCGCGCAGAACCGACGGCATGCCGGTGCCGCCACCAAGGGCCACGACGCAGCGGGGAAGCTCCCCGCCGTGCGCCGCGCGGTGCGCGTCGTCGCGGCTCACGATCCCTCCTGCCGCTCGTAGTACTTGGTGTAGTAGCCGTCGTAGTTCCGGTAGCGGTCGGCGAGGTTGGTCGCGACGTCGTTGAGCACCAGCCCGAGGATCCGCGAGGACGTCACGGCGTTGATCGCCTGCTCGAGCAGCGGCTTCGGGGTCTTCTTGCTGCGGGCCACGAGCACGACGCCGTCGCCGTGCGACGCGATGACGTCGGCATCCGTGAAGGGCACGATCGGCGGCGTGTCGATGATCACCTTCTTGAACCGTCCGCGCAGGTCGCGGATGAGATCGGCCGCGGCGGCGCCGGACAGCAGCGGCACCGTGTCGCCGGACGGCTCGCCGGCCGGGAGCAGCACGATCTTCTGCGCCTTGATCTCGAGCAGGCCGTGATCCAGGTCGGCCTCGCCGGCGAGGACCTCACGGAGGCCGATCTTCGGCGCGGGCTTGAGCCAGCGGTTGATCCCGGGGCGCCTGAGGTCGGCGTCCACGAGCACCACCTCGCCCTTGTGGTCGGCGCCGAAAGCGAGCGCCAAGTTCAGCGACACGAGCGACTTGCCCTCGGAGGGCAGCGCGCTCGTCACGACGATCACCTGAGGCTCGTCCTCCGGGTCGTGAACGATCAGCGTCTTGAGTCGGCGGAACCGCTCGGCCGCCGGGGAGCGCGGGGCGGTGACCATCACGATCTCCGGCGTGACGACGAGCTCCCGCGGAATCAACTTGCCGTGGGGAATTCCCGCTGCGATCTTCTCCGGCTCTCCGGCCAAGAATCCTCCCTTCGCGATGTGCTCGTCCGGGGGGGCGACCCGGGGCATCGGGGTGAATCGATGGTCCTTCGTGCTCACGCGCGCCTACCTCACGTACTCGACGATGACGACGATCGCGAGCACGCCTGCCGATAGGGCCGACAGGCCCACGTTCCTCACCCGGTCGCGCACCGCCTGGCGCTTCGCGGCGTCGGTGTCGATGCGCGGAATGCTGACGAGCAACGGCACCGAGGCGAACGCACGAAGCCCCTCCTCCGACTGCACGGTCGGCCGCAGGAAGCCGAGGACGAGGAGGGGGCCCGTGAACGCGAGCAGGCCGAAGACGACTCCCGCCGCCAGGATGATCGCGGGCTTCGGGGCGACCGGGAACACCGGCGGAATCGCCCGCTCGATGACCTCGAATTGCTCGCCCTTCTGCGCGTCTTCGATCGTCTCGGCGCCTTTGGCGGACTGCACCTTGCCCTGATAGTCCTGGTACTGCTTCTGCAGCGCCTCGAATCCCTTCGTGATCTCGTCGAGCTGCAGCTGCACCTGGGGAGCCGCCTCCAGCCGGGCGGTGTAGACGGCGATGTCGTTCCGGATCTTGGTCTGATCGTTGCGGTACCGCTCGACTTCCCGCGCGAGCGTCTGAGCTTCCTGCTCGAGCGGCGAGAGCGCGGCCGGAGGAGGTGCGCTCGTCGTCGGCACCATGCCCTTGGGCATCGCGGCCGGGCCGGCGGTGATGAACTCTTGAATCTCACGCTCCTTTGCCTTGACCTCGGGATGGTCGTCGAAGTAACGCGAGCGGAGCACCGTCAGCTCCCGCTGAAGGTCCGCGAGGCGGGCTTCGTACGCCGCCTTCGCCGCGCTCGCCGCCGTAGGGGCGCCCGCCGAGGCGCCCTGGAGCTGCGACTGGACGAGCTGAAGCCGGTCCTGGGCCGTCTGGAGCGCCTTCTGGTTCGCGTCGAGATCGCGCTGCCGCGACTGGAGCAAGCCGAGGTTGGCCTCCGAGCGCTCCGGGAGGTCGTAGAGGTGTCGGGACTTGAATTCGGCGACCGCCCGCTCCTTGGCCTCGAGCTGCTTGCGGACGTCGGCCGCGAGCTGCTCGATCATGTGCGTGGCTTCCTCGGCCCGGCCGGAGCGGTAGCGCGTGTTCTCGGCGATGTACATGTCCGACAGCTCGTTCACGACCGCGGCGGCGCGCTTCGGGTTGTCGTCGCGGAACAGAAGCGAGAACATTCCGGCGCGCTGGCCGGACTGGTTGTACATGTCCATCTTCACGTCGAGGCGAGACCCGACGTCGGCGATCATGCGCTCGATGGCGGCTTCCGAGTGGACGCCGCCGTAGAGCTTGTCGATCAGCTTGGTCATGTAGTTGCGGCTGAGCACCGCGTCCTTGAGCGCCGCGATGCGGACCGCGAAGTCGTCGTTGACGGTGCTCTTGACGAACTCCTGCGGAATCTTCGGAGGCACGACGAGGATCTTGGTCGCCGCCACGTAGGTGCGCGGCATGAAATGAAGAGCGATCAGGGCGCCGGCGAGCCCGAGACAGATTCCTGCGACGGCGGTCCACCACGAGCGGATGAGTCGATCCGCCACCTCGAGCACCAGCGCCATCCCGCTCGCTTCGGTCATTCCGTCTCCCGCTTTCGCGAGCGCCGCGCCTGTTGACGTCCGACGGCTCTCGATGGCCGTCCGTTCTTCGCCGGCGACAACGCCTTCGAATCGTTCCCTAGAACGCGATGTTCTTCGACTCGTGCCTTGCGGACCGTTTGCCCGCAGCCAGGACTCGGCTCCGAGCGGGACAGATCTACCGGCAGCCGGCTCTTCCGTCAAGCGGAAGATGCGAACGAGTTCGAACGAGATCCGGCCAATCTACGAAGCCATTTTCTTGAAATATTTTGGGTTTGTCGTCGCTGTCGCCGATTACCCGAAAATCGTGATACCCAAAATGCCAACAGCCTCTAATAACACTACATCTAATAGATATTAAAAGAGTTATGACGAAATTGACGTTCGATTTCAATTGATTCTTGTCTGGGTGCCAAGTACTCTCCATATCTATCGGTAAGCAGCGTATCGGTGGCAGGCACGGGTTAGTTACTCATGTCGGTGGCCGAACCAGAGTTCGAGTGGGTGGGAGCCCAAGCAATCCGTAACGGGGAGCCGGTGTCCTCGCGGATCCGGAGCGCGATTTGAGCTTCTTCAAGATAACGCAGGCGCGTTACGTGACCTCGTTCGCGCTCGAAGGGGCGCTCGTCATCGGCGTCCTCTACGTGCTCGTTCAGCTCAACGCGCTGCTGATGCCGATGCCGATCATCCCGTTCGAGACCAAGGGCACGTTCGTGTCCCTCAACGGTCTCGTGTTCGTCGGAGGCTTCCTGGTGACGCGCCGGGCCGTTCTCGGGGAAGCGGCGAATCTCCGCCGCGAGCTCGTGATCCTCGGGTTCGTCTCGATCTTGTTCGGCCTCGTGGCGCTGCTGGGCTGGTTCGCGTACTCGGGCTCCGGGGCGCAGCTCCCGGCTCTGCTCATCGCCGAGGGTGTCGTGGCGGTCCCCGCCACCGTCGCCGGATGGCGATGGATCGCGCTGCGCTATCAGGTGCTCGACGGGTATCGCGAGCGAATCCTCATCGTCGGAACCGGCGAGACGGCCAAGCAGGTCGCGCGTCTGGTCAGCGAGCAGCTCTCCGGCGACTACCGCGTCGTGGCGTTCGCGGACGAGGAAGAAAGCCTGATCGGGCAAGTTCTCGCCAAGGGCGTCCGGGTCATGACGACCTTCGGCGAGCTCGAGCGGTTCAGCACGGGGCGCGTCGATCGGATCATCGTGGCGCTCGAGGAAAAGCGCGGGAAGCTTCCGATCCGCGAGCTGATGCACCTCCGCCTGTCCGGCGTGGAGATCGAGGAGGCCACATCGTTCTTCGAGCGCGCGAGCGGCAAACTCGTGGTGGAGTCGATGCTTCCGTCCTGGCTCGTCTACTCCGAGGGCTTCAAGGCGAGCCCGGTCCGCCGGGTCGTCAAACGGGCAAGCGACGTCGGAACCTCCGTGTTGCTCCTCCTCCTGGCGGCGCCGGCCATGGCCCTGACCGCGATCGCCATCGCGATCGACAGCGGTCGCCCGGTGCTCTACCGCCAGCGGCGGATGGGGCGGAACGGCGTCGAGTTCGACATGCTGAAGTTCCGGTCGATGGTCCAGGATGCCGAGCAGAAGTCGGGTCCGACGTGGGCGGGCCGCGACGACCCGCGCGTCACGCGCGTCGGCAAGTTGATCCGCAAGCTCCGGATCGACGAGCTGCCGCAGCTGATCAACGTCCTGCGCGGCGAGATGAGCTTCGTCGGGCCGCGGCCGGAGCGGAGGCACTTCGTCCAGCAGCTCGAGAAGGAGATCCATTACTACTCGCTGCGCATGTCGGTCCGGCCGGGAATCACCGGCTGGGCGCAGGTCGAGTACCGCTACGGGTCGTCGGTCGAGGACGCGCTCGAGAAGCTGAAGTACGACCTCTTCTACATCAAGAACTCGAACTTCCTCTACGACGTCTGGATCCTGATCAAGACGGTGAAGGTCGTCCTCACCACTGCGGGCGCCCGCTGACGGCTCCCGCGGCGCCTCGGCTCAACGCCCCCGGATCGCCCAGCGGAACAGGATCCCGTACGAGGCGTAGTTCGTGTCGGCGCTCGAGGTGCCGTTCGTCGGGCTGTGCTGGTCGACGAAGGTCGCCGCCGCGTCGAGCCCGATGTAGCGGTTGAAGGTCCAGCCGATCGTCCCGGTCAGGTCCGCCGTGCGGACCTCCCCGGACGCCTGCTGCGCGAGCTCCAGAGCCCGGCGGAACCAGTAGGACGCGTGAACGGCGCTCCGAAGGCCGCGCATCGGGGCGGACCGAGTGAAGCCGACCCACGCACCGCGGTCGAGCGATCCGCCGCCGATCCCGGTTCCGGTCCCGACCGCTTGCCGCGCGCCGGCATCGAGCGTCATGCGCTCCGACCGCCGGTTCGAGACGGTCACGAAGAACGCCGGGCTGGTTTGTGTCGTGCCGTCGGAGCCCGAAAGGGACGCTCCGGCACCGTAGGCGAGGTCGGTGCCCCGCCCGAGGGAGGCGGTCCCGCTCAGCGACAATGTCTCGGTGACGACGTCCGGGATGTGGATCGTCGGCTTGTCCTCGTAGACGAACCAGTCCACCCTCAAAGCCAGGCCGATGGTCGACCGCTCGCTCACCTCGTAGCGCCACCCGCCCAGGGCGGCGACGGACGCACTGTTGATGTAGGTCGTCGTGTCCGTCGAGTCGTACCGGTCGCTCTGGACCCGTGCCTCCCAGTCGATCAGGCTGCGCCGGGCGAGGCCGACGGTACCCGCGACGTCCCCGAGGAACCGGTAGGTCGTCGTCCGCGGCACGAAGGTCAAGGGCCGGTCGGTGTTGTACGACTGGATCCCCTGCGTGTCGCTCCGCGTGGCGTCGACGTTGACGACCGTCCGCGTGCGCCGGGACGGCTCGCGGGCGTACGAAAGCACCACCGCGTTGCCGAAGTAGTCGAGATCGGACGCATTGCGGTACTTCCGGTAGCTCGGGGTGTAGACGAACGACAATTTCGACTGCGGACCCGTCCGATCCACGGCCAGATCGGCCCAAATCTGCGCGGCGTCGTCGCCACGGCCCGTCCCGACCACGTCGACGTTTCCGTCATGGAGCACGCCGAAGGAGAGCGACGGCCGGAAGACCACCTCCGCCGCGCCGGCCGGCGCGATCGCCGCGGCGGCGAGGACCGCGCCGAGGATCGCGCGGCCCACGGCCCGCGGGGTCGCGTCAGTTGGCAATGATCGTGTCCCCCGGCCGCAGCTCGACGTTGAGCTCCGGCTTGTCCCCCGAGATGATCTTGCGATAGTCGATCCGCGTCCGGTTCACGTTCCCGTCCTGGTACCGGAGCAGCACGAGGTTCGAGCGGTCGGCGAACTGCGAGAGGCCTCCCGCCATGGCGATCGCCTCGAGCAAACGCGTCCGGCGCCGGAGCGTCTGCATGCCCTGCACCGTGACCTCGCCGAGCACGAAGACCTTGTAGCTGTTGATCTCCTCGACGATCACGGTGACGACGGGCTCCTTGATGTACCTGGCGATCGACCGCGTCAAGTCGTCGGTGAGCTGACGCGACGTCCGTCCCGCGGCCTGGACGTCCCCCACGAGCGGGAAGGTGATCATCCCGTCGGGACGGATCACGACCGCCTTCGCGAGATCGGGCTCCTTCCACACCGAGATCCCGAGCTTGTCCTCGACGCCGAGCACGTACTCATCCGCCGCGGGCGCTGCGGCCGTCGAGGGGGCGGGAGCCGCCGGGTCGGCAGCGAGGCCGGGAGCGGTCCTGGCGAGCAGCGCCGATGCGATCAGGACGGTCGAACAGGTCTTCTGTCGCAAGCTCACGTTCATTCGAGCACCTCCGGGCAGGGCGACATCTTATTCGGGAACCCACCCCGGAGATCGCGCCCCCTAGGCGCTTGCGGCCTGCCCCCGAGTCGCCTCGTCGAGCAGGCGGAGCACCTCCAGACGGAAGTGCTCGAACTGTATCGGCTTCATGAGGCAGAGATCGGCCCCGGCGTCGTACATCTTCCGGATGCTGTCGTGCTCGGGGAACGCCGTGATCGCGAGGACCTTGATCGAGCGTGTCTCCGGATTCTCGCGGATCGACTTGCACAGCGACAATCCGTCGACGCGCGGCATCATGACGTCCATGATCACGAGATCGGGCTGCATCGCCCCGATCTTGATGCCGGCTTCGTACCCGTCGGAGGCTTCCTCGATCCGGAGGTTCGGCTCCATTTCCTTGAGCACCCGCCGCACGATCTCCCGGATATCGGGCTCGTCATCGACCACCAAAACGGAGCGCGATTTGGAGGCCCCGGAGAAGAAGGTCTCGTCGATCGGGATGTCGTATTTCTGTAAGAATTCGCGGAAGTCGTCTGAGCTGACCCGGTAGTGCCCTCCGGGTGTCGAAAACGCTCGCAGTTTCCCGGACTTGATCCACTTCAGAACGCCGTCGTTCGTCACGGCGCAGTAGCGAGCAACCTCTGACGTGGTGAAGAAACGACGACCGGCCTCCGGCTGACCACTCATAACCCGACCCCCATTCTCCGCGTCAAGCATTTCCGCTTTTTCGGCCCTGTCGTGGCCCGAATATAGGGTTCGGTTTGTGGGTGTGCAACCGGAACCGGAACGGCGGATTTCGGCCGTTTATTGACATCGAGAACGCCCCGGTGGTAGGATCCGGCCGCGTTTTTGGCGGGTCGCCAACGTCTTTCTTCGCAGGCACCGGACCGTAGCTCAGTTGGATAGAGCGACTGGCTACGAACCAGTAGGTCGGGGGTTCGAATCCCTCCGGTCCGACCATGCGCTGCGAAGGGGGGCCGAGATCCCGCCGTGGGTTTTTTTGTCTTCGAGGGCGGGCGAGAGGTCGTGATGGAAGAGCACGAGCGCTTCATGCGGGTGGCCTTGGAAGAAGCGCGACTCGCTCGCCTCGCCGGCGAGGTCCCCGTCGGTGCTCTCATCGTGCTCGACGGGAAGATCATCGGGCGCGGGCACAACGCCTCGCTCGCGCTCCACGATCCCACGGCGCACGCGGAGGTTCTCGCGATGCGCGATGCGGCCTCCCGGCTCGGAAACTACCGGCTCGTCGGAACCACGATGTACTGCACCGTCGAGCCCTGTCTGATGTGCCTGGGAACGACGATTCACGCCCGCGTCGAGCGCCTCGTGTACGGGGCCACCGACTTCAAGGTCGGCGCCGTCGGCCGGGTCGAAGCCCTCCGGGCGCTTGGCGCCGATTTCAACCACCGGGTGGAATCGCGCGGCGGCGTCCTCGCGGAGGAGGCGTCCGAGCTCCTCCTCGATTTCTTCCGCGAGCGTCGCGAGGCGGCGCGCGTGCCAGCCGGCAATGTCGAGTCGATTACGGAGAGGTACCGAAGTGGCCGTAACGGGGGCGCCTCGAAAGCGCTTTGTCTGGGTGACCAGGCACGTGGGTTCGAATCCCACCCTCTCCGCCACGTTTCAGAAGGGATCTCCGGCCGCGGGTGATGCTACCCGGCCGGAGGCGAGCCCAGGGGTAACGCCTCGCGCCACGGAGAGATGACCGAGTGGCTGAAGGTGCACGCTTGGAAAGCGTGTGTACGGGAAACCGTACCGAGGGTTCGAATCCCTCTCTCTCCGCCATGCTGTTTTCGACAGGAATCTTTTGGGGGGCCCGAGCCCTGTGCGTTGCGACACCGTGAACCCCGCCAGGCCCGGAAGGGAGCAACGGTAAGCGGACCGTCTCAAGCGCCGCAGGTACCCTTGGGCCCCATCAGTCTCCATCCGGCCGGCTGATCGCGCGGAGCGGGCATGTATCAGGTGCTGGCGAGAAAATGGCGGCCGCAATCGCTCGACGAGCTCGTCGGGCAGCCGCACGTCGTGCGGACGCTTCGCAACGCGCTGACCTCCGGGCGTCTCGCGCACGCGTACGTGTTCGCGGGCCTGCGCGGCACCGGGAAGACGACGGTCGCGCGCATTCTCGCCAAGAGCCTGAACTGCGCGACCGGGCCGACGGCTACGCCCTGCAACCGCTGCGTCTCGTGCACGGAGATCACCGACTCCCGTTCGCTCGACGTTCTCGAGCTCGACGCCGCCTCGCGCACGGGAATCGACAACATCCGGGAGCTCCAGGAGATCGTCGCCTACGCGCCGGTCCGGGATCGGAACAAGATCCTGATCATCGACGAAGCGCACATGCTCTCCAAGGCGGCGTTCAACGCCCTCCTGAAGACCCTCGAGGAGCCGCCGCCCAACGTGATCTTCATCCTAGCGACCACCGAGGTGCAGAAGCTGCTCCCGACGATCCTCTCCCGATGCCAGGTCTTCGAGTTCCGCCGCTTGCCCGTCCGCGAGCTCTCCGCCCACCTGAGGCGCGTCGCGACCAAAGAGGGAATCGAGATCTCCGACCGCGTCCTCGACGGCGTCGCGCGGGCGGGCGAGGGCTCCGTTCGCGACGCCCTGTCCGTCCTCGAGCGGGTGCTCGCCTTTTGCGGAACGCAGGTCGACGACGCGGAAGCCGGCCAGGTGCTGGGAACCGTGCGGCTCGAGACGCTCGACGCGTTCATCCGGGGGATCGCCGCGGGCGACGCGGCGGCGCTGCTGACGGCCCTGGACGGAGTCGTCGACGAGGGGCACGACCTCGTGCACTTCTGGGGGGAGCTCGTGGGCGTCGTGCGCGATCTGCTGCTGCTGCGGGCGTGGCCGGGTGCCGGCGACGTCCTCTCGCGTGCCCCCGAGGAGATCGATTCCTTGACCGCTTCCGGCGCCGGCCTCTCGCTCGAGGACTGGACGCGGGTCTTCCAGGTCCTCGCCGCGCTCGAGGCGGGACTGAAGACCTCGAGCCAGCCGCGCTACCTGTTCGAGGGGGCGCTGATCCGCATCGCCTCCCTCGGCAGCCTCCGTCCGATCGAGGAGATCCTTGCCACGCTCCGCGGGAGCTCCGGCTCGGCCGAGCCACCCCGGGCGGGTGCCGCCCGGACGCCGTCCGTTCCCGTGCCGTCGGCTCCGGCGACGAGCCCCCCGTCGCCTCAAAAAAAAAACGTCCGTGAGCCCGCCCCGGTGACGCCGATCGCGGGCGCGACGGCCGCCGTGAGTCCGGCCGCTTCCGGGATGGTCGAGCTGCGAGCGACGATCGTCGGCGCCGTGACCGCCGCGCGGCCCATGCTCGGCGTCGCTCTGGAGGGGGCCGACTCGATCCGCGTCGACGGCGCGAGCCTGGTCGTCGCGTTCGGCGTCGGCGGGGCGGAGATGCGGCGTCTGCTCGTGGCACCCGACAACGCGAAGACCATCGAATCGCTCGTGAGCTCCGCCCTCGGCCGTCCGGTCGCGCTCAAGGTGCTGGGCGACGCGGCGCGCGAAGGCAGCGCTGCGGCCGCCGCCGACACCGGGCCGCCCCACCACCCGCCCGCGCTCGGAGCCGGCGGGGAGATCTCCGGGAGCGCAGACCGGACCCCGCCCGACCTCGCCGACCGGGCGCGGAAGGATCCGGCGATCCGAAAACTGCTCGACGAGTTCGGCGCCCAGCTCGTGGACGTCCGGCCGGTAGCACAGCCGGTCGTCGCCGAAATCACGGAGGCCAGCTCCGAGGAGACCCCATGAACATTCAGAAAATGATGAAAGACCTCCAGCGGATGCAGTCGAAGCTCCAGGAGGAGATCGAGGTGCTCGAGGTGGAGGCGAGTGCCGGCGGCGGAGCGGTGACCGCGCGCATGAACGGAAAGAAGGAGCTGACCGGCCTGACGCTCACCCCGGAGGCGGTGACGCCCGACGATCTCGGGCTGATGCAGGATCTGATCCTCGCTGCGGTCAACGAGGCGGGCCGCCGGGTCGACGCCGAGATCCAGGCCAAGACGCAGGGCCTGGCCGGAGGGCTGAAGCTCCCGGGCCTCGGCTAGGAGGCCTCCGGTGCCCCAGCTGGCCCCGCCGATCGAGCGATTGATCGCCGAGCTTGCCAAGCTTCCCGGCGTCGGGCGGAAGACCGCCCAGCGATTCGTCTTCCATCTCCTCAGGGTCCCCGCCGCGGAGGTGAGCGCTCTCGGGGAGGCACTGCGGGATCTCCGGGAGAAGACCCGCGCCTGCGAGAGCTGCTTCAACCTCGCGGACGCGGCGCTCTGTCCTATCTGCGCGGATCCGCGTCGCGACCGGAGCCTGATCTGCGTCGTAGAGGAGCCCGCCAACGTGCTCGGCATCGAGCGGACGGGCGCCTATCGCGGCTTGTACCACGTGCTCGGCGGGGCGCTGTCCCCGCTGCGCGATGTCGGTCCGGAGGATCTTCGGGTCAAGGAGCTGCTGGAGCGGGTCCGCGATCAAGGGGTCCAAGAGGTCTTGCTCGCGACGAGCCCCAACGTCGAGGGAGAGGCCACCGCCGTGTACCTGGCGCGGCTGCTGAAGCCGATCGGGGTGCGGACCACCCGCCCGGCGCAAGGGCTTCCGGCAGGGGCGGACCTCGAATTCACGGACGATCTGACCCTCCAAAAAGCCCTGGAAGGGCGGCGGGAGTACTGACCGGGCCCCCCGGCTTGATTCTTGGGAAAACCGGGAGCTAGATTTGGCCGGGCCCGGCGCGGTGCAGCGTGTCCAGGGGGAGGATCGTTCGACCGATGCCCGTTTCGAATCTCATGTTGCTCGAAGCGGATCACACCCGCCTGGCGCAGGTGCTGGACCGCTTGCGGCAGGACGCGAACGCGAAGATCGTCTTCCTGATCGACAAGAACGGCCAGCAGCTCGCCGCGGCGGGGAACATGGACGGGCTCGACCCGACCTCGCTCGCCTCGCTGACCGCGGGGAACGTCGCCGCGACCGACGGGCTGGCCAAGCTCCTCGGAGAGCGCGAGTTCTCGATCCTGTTCCACGAGGGAGAGCACGACAACCTGCACATCAACGTGGTCGGAGGGAAAGCGATCCTGGTCGTCCTGTTCGACGAGCACTCCTCGCTGGGGCTCGTTCGCCTTCGCGTGAAGAAAGCCACGGGCGAGCTGGCCTCGCTTCTCGACGAGATCGTCGCGCGGTCGCAGTCCGGTCGCACGGCCGCGGTGGGAAGCCTCGCCGCGTTCGGCGAGATCACCGACGACGACATCGATGCCCTCTTCAGCTAGGAACGCGCCTAGACTTCCCGGCCGACCATGACGTTCATCAACTTCGCCGCGCGGGAGATCAACTGCAAGATCGTCTATTACGGGCCCGGCCTGTGCGGGAAGACGACGAACATCCAGTACATCTACGACAAGACGGGTGCCACGGCGAAGGGGAAGCTGATCTCGCTCGCGACCGAGAGCGAGAGGACGCTCTTCTTCGACTTCCTGCCGATCGAGATCGGCACGATCCGCGGCTTCAAGACGCGTTTTCACCTGTACACCGTGCCGGGCCAGGTCTTCTACGACGCGTCGCGCAAGCTGATCCTCAAGGGCGTCGACGGCATCGTTTTCGTCGCCGACTCGCAGGAGGCACGCGTCGATGCCAACGTGGAGTCGCTGCGAAACCTTCAGGAGAACCTGAAGGAGCACGGGTACGACGCGGCCAAGGTCCCCTACGTCTTGCAGCTCAACAAGCGGGACCTCCCGAGCGCCGTTCCCTCCGCCGAGCTGATGCGGCAGCTGCGGCGCGGGGAGGAGCCCGTCTTCGAGGCGGTGGCGTCGAAGGGAACCGGGGTGTTCGAGACCTTGAAAGCCGTCGTGAAGAGCGTGCTTGTCGACCTCAAGAACCGTTGATCCCCTGCGCTTGACACCTCCCCCGCGCCCCGTCTATAGTCCATCGGCTTTTTTTTCACGGGCAGGAGTGCGTCGATGTACGCTGTGATCCAGACGGGCGGCAGGCAGCACCGGGTCGAGATCGGCGAGGTCGTCCGCGTCGACCGGCTCGAGGCGGAAGCCGGCGCTACGGTGTCCTTCGACCGGGTCCTCGCGATCGGCGACGGCGACGCCTTGAAGGTCGGGTCTCCGACCGTCTCCGGCGCCACGGTCTCGGGAACGGTCGTCGAGCAAGGCCGCGGCAAGAAGGTCCTGATCTACCGCTACCGCCCGCGCAAGAATGCCAGCCGGCGGCGCGGCGGCCATCGCCAGGACTACACCGCCGTGAAGATCGACGCGATCAAGGGCTGACGGGGAGGACGCCATGGCACACAAGAAAGCAGGTGGAAGCTCCCGCAACGGCCGCGACAGCAACTCCCAGCGCCTGGGCGTGAAGCTCTTCGACGGCCAGGTCGTCACCGGCGGATCGATCATCGTGCGGCAGCGCGGGACGCCCATCAAGCCGGGCCGCAACGTCGGCCGCGGCAAGGACGACACCCTCTTCGCGATGACCGCGGGGCGGGTCCGGTTCCAGGACCGGGGGCGCATGGGCCGGTTCGTCAGCATCGTTCCGGTCGAGTAGGCCTGCCCGGCCGGTAGCACCGGCTCGCCCATGTTCGTCGACGAAGCCCGCATCAGCGTCACCGGGGGCGATGGCGGAAACGGCTGCGCGTCGTTCCGGCGCGAGAAGTTCGTGCCGAAGGGCGGCCCGGACGGAGGCGACGGCGGGGGCGGAGGCTCGGTTCTCCTCGCCGCCGACCCGGAGCTGAACACCCTCCTCCCGTTCCGGTACAGGACGATCTTCAAGGCGGAGCGCGGACGGCACGGCGAGGGCGCGCTGCGCACGGGACGGTCGGGACACGACCTCGAGATCAAGGTCCCGGTCGGAACGCTCGTGTTCGACGCCGAGGGCGACGCGCTCCTCGCCGACCTTGCCCATGCCCAGGACCGGGTGGTCGTCGCGCGCGGCGGGCGCGGCGGGCGCGGCAACGCGCGGTTCGCCACGTCCACCAATCGCGCGCCGCGACGGAGCGACCCCGGCACCGAGGGCGAGCACAGATCGCTGCGGCTCGAGCTGAAGCTCCTCGCCGACGTCGGCCTCGTCGGGTTTCCGAACGCCGGTAAGTCGACGCTCCTCTCGCGCATCTCGGCGGCGCGCCCGAAGATCGCCGACTATCCGTTCACGACGTTAGCACCGCTGCTGGGCGTCGCCCGGGTCGGCGAGGACCGGACCCTCGTCGTGGCCGACATCCCCGGCCTCATCGAAGGGGCGCACGAGGGCGCCGGGCTGGGCGACCGGTTCCTCCGCCACATCGAGCGCTGCCGCGTGCTCCTGCACCTCGTCGACCCCGCCGGGCCGGGGCGGAGCTTCGCGGAGAGCGTGGCGGCGATCGACCGCGAGCTGGCGCTGTTCGCGCCAGCGCTCGCGGCCAAGCCGCAGATCCTCGTGCTGACCAAGAAGGACGTGCTCCAGGATCCCGCCGTGCTGACGCGCGCGAAAGCGGCAGCCCGGCGCCTGGCCCGGCCGCTCGTCGCGATCTCCGCCGTCACCGGCGACGGCCTCGACGAGCTGCTGCGCGCCGCCGACGCCGAGGTCCGGCGCCTCGACGTCCGAGACCCGGGAGTCCGCGCGTGAGCGCCGTCGGCGTCCTCGGCGGAACGTTCGACCCGGTTCACCGCGGCCACCTGGCGCTCGCCGCAGGCGTCCGGGAGGCCCTCGGGCTCGCGCAGGTGCTCCTGGTGCCCTGTGCGACGCCCCCGCACAAGCCGGGGCGCGCGGTGACCGCGGCGTACCATCGCCTCGAGATGCTCTATCTCGGCTGCGAGGGCCGGGAGCGCCTTTCGGTCGGCACCCAGGAGCTCGCGCGTGGCGGCGTGAGCTACACGATCGACACGCTGCGCGAGCTGCGCGCCGGAGGAGCCGACCCGGTGTTCGTCGTGGGCTCCGACTCGCTCGCGGAGATGGGCGCCTGGCGGGAGCACGACGCCCTGCTCGCGGAGTTCGACTTCGCCTCGGTCGAGCGGCCCGAGGACGGCGGAAAGCCGCTCCCCGCGGGGATTTGCGAGGCGGTGCGGCGGCGGCTCGTCGCGTGGCCGTCCGGCCGCCCGGTCGACCGTCTCGGCAGGGGAGGGAGGATCGTGCGCCTCCCGCTCGGGGCGCTCCCGGTCTCCTCCAGCCTGATCCGGGCGCGGGCCGCGTCGCACCGTCCGATCGACGATCTTGTTGCCGCACGGGTCGCCCGGTATATTCAAAGACACCGGCTGTACCGGTGAGGAGGCGTTCCCGCTGAGAGCAGTCCTCGAGCACATCGTCGACGCCGCCGTCGACAAGAAGGCCGAGGAGATTCTCGTACTCGACCTTCACGGCCTCTGCGATTTCACCGACTACTTCGTCATTTGCCACGGGGCGACGTCCCGGCAGGCCCTGGCGATCGCCGATGCGATCGAGGAGCGCCTCCGCGAGAAGGACGGACGAAAGCCCAAGGGTGTTGAGGGCCGGCGGGTGGGCGACTGGATCCTGATGGACTTCATCGACGTGGTGGTGCACGTCTTCCTGGCCGATCGCCGGTCGTTCTACGGGCTCGAGCGGCTCTGGGGCGATGCGCCGCGAGTCGCGCTGCCGGGAACGATGAGCGAGAGGCCCCGCGTGGCGCGGCGCCGGCCAGGCGCCTCGCGCTGATCCCGGCGGAGCACTCCCCCGTGTCATGACCGGGTTCACCACCTCGGACCCGACGTTCACCGAAACTCTGCGCACCGCGGAGCGCGCGGCGCGCTCGTCGTCGAGCGTGCTCGTGCTCGGCGAGACCGGCACCGGCAAGAACCGGCTCGCGCGATATGTCCACGAGCGCAGCGACCGCGCTGCGGGGCCCTTCGTCGAGATCGCCTGCGCGAATCTCCCGCCGGAGCTCGTCGAGGCCGAGCTGTTCGGCCACGAGGAGGGCGCCTTCACGGACGCGAAGTCCGCGCGCGCCGGCAAGCTCGAGGCCGCCCAGCACGGCACGCTCTTCCTCGACGAGATCCAGGAGCTCGATCCGGCGGCGCAATCGAAGCTCCTCCGCGCGATCGAGGAGCGGCGGTTCGAGCGCCTCGGCGGACATGAGACGATCGCGGTCGACGCCCGGATCGTCGCCTCGCTGCGCGAGCCGCCCGCCGAGCTGGTCGCGACGGGCCGCCTGCGTGCGGATCTCCTCTACCGGCTGGACGTCATCCGCGTCGAGATCCCGCCCCTGCGCGCTCGCCGGGCGGACATCCGAGCGCTCGCGGACCGGTTCCTCGAGGAGGCGGTGACGGCGCATGCCCTTCCGGGGCGCCGGTTCGCGGGTGAGTGCGTCCCCCGACTCGAAGCGTACGCGTGGCCCGGAAACGTCCGCGAGCTGCGGCATGCGGTCGAGCGCGCCGCGATCCTCGCGACGGGCCCCGAGATCGTCCCGGAGGACCTCCCCGAGTCCCTGTCCGTCTCCGCGCCCGGGATGCTCCGGGATGCCGCGTCCGCGGGGGCGACGCTCGCGGAGGTCGAGCGCGCGTACATCCGCGAGGTCCTCCGGCGCACGCGCGGCAACAAGTCCGCCGCGGCCCGCATCCTCGGCATCCATCGCAAGACGCTGCACGAGAAGCTGCGCGGCTTCCCGGTCGACGAGACGTGAGGGTCGGCGTCCTGTCGGTCGGAAAGCCGGAGCGCGCGCGATTCGGCCCGCTGTTCGACGACTATGCGGAGCGGCTCGTCCGGCTCGGCGTGACGTTCGATGCGCGCTTCGTCGCCGAGGTGAAGGCCGGGGGACGATACTCCGAGGACCACGTCCGGGAGCGCGAGGCGAAAGCGCTAGACTCCGCGCTCCCCGAGCGGGGCGTGGTCGTTTCGCTCTCCCCGGAGGGACGGACGCTCGATTCGATTGCGTTCGCGCGCAAGCTCGACGGCTGGTGGCGCTCGCGCGTGACGTTCGTCGTCGGCGGTCCGCTCGGCCTCGATCCCGGCTTCATGGCTCGCTCGGACCTGGTTCTCTCGCTGTCCGCGATGACGCTACCCCACGAGCTCGCCCGAGTGCTCCTGATCGAGCAGGTCTACCGCGCGGCGACGATCCTGCGCGGCGTGCCGTACCACAAATGACCACCATGACGCGCGGAGCGCGGTTGACGCCCTTGCGGCGTTGCTCTAACCTCATTACGGTCTCATTCGTTCGGACCGCGGACCGGCGATGAAGCTGCGCACCTTCCTCTACATCCTCGTCGCGATGGGCGTCACCTACGCGATCATCACGCTGTTCGTCGCGAACCGGGACGTCCTCGTCCGCAGGGAGTTCCACTTCTGGGGCGGCCTCGATCTGCCGGTGGGCCTCACCCTCGTCCTGTTCCTCGCGGCGGGCGTCGTGATCACATTGCTCGCGGGTCTGACGGGCGAGGCGTCGCGGATGCTGGACGGCTGGCGGCGCCAGAAGGCGAGCCGGACGTCGGAGCAGATCGAGGAGGACTACGGGCGTGGCCTCTCGTCCGTGCTGGAGGGTCGAGACGACGAGGCGCTGGCGCACTTCCGGGCGGTCCTCGAGCGCGACAGCCGGCACTTCAACACGCTGCTGAAGCTCGGCGAGGTCCTGCGAGGGCTCGGTCGGTTCGACGAGGGGATCGAGTACCACCGCAAGGCCCACCATCTGAAGGAGGACGACGCGAGACCCTTGTATGCCCTGGTGGACGACTACGAGGCGAAGGGCGACCTCGAGCGCGCCCGCACGGTCCTCGGGCGGATCATCGCGCTCAAGAAGCAGTCCCTCTCGGCGTGGCGGAAGCTCCGCTGGCTTCACATGAAGGGACAGAACTGGACCGAGGCGCTCGAGGCGCACCAGCAGGTCGAGAAGCTGCGCGACGGCAAGGATCTCCGCGACGCGTCCGATGCGCGCGTCGGCCACGGGATCCGCTTCGAGATCGGGTCGGCCCTGCTCGCGGACGGCAAGTCGAAGGAGGCCGCCGCGATGTTCCGGAAGCTCATCAAGGACGTGCCGCCGTTCATCCCGGCCCACGTGCGGCTCGGAGAAGCTCTGCGCGCCCAAGGGCTCGCGAACGAGGCGGTCGAGTGCTGGTTCCAGGGATTCGAGATGACCGGCTCGCCGATCCTTCTCACCGTCCTCGAGGACCATTTCCTCGCCCAGGAGCAGCCGCTGGCCGCGATCGAGGCGCTCAAGCGGTGCGTCGCCCGGGCGCGCAAGGACACGCTCCCGCGCTTCTACCTCGGGAAGCTGTTCTTCCGCCTCGAGATGCTCGACGACGCGATGGCCGTCCTCCAGGGGCTCGAGGGCCGCGCGTCGTACGCTCCCACGCTCCACTATCTCCTCGGGCGGATTCACGAGCGCCGAAGGAACTTCCGCGAGGCCGCCTCGGAGTACCGGAAAGTCGTCAAGGAGATGGAGCTCGTCGCGCTCGAGTACCGCTGCCGCGCGTGCCGCCAGACGCGGGCCGACTGGGCGCCGCGGTGCGAGCATTGCGGCGAGTGGAACTCGATCGAGGTGGATTTCCGCGAGGAGATCTCCCTCGACGAGCTCGGCCTGTCGCCCGCCCCCGTGTACACGTCCCGGTCCTGAAACCCGCGTCCCGCCTCCCGACGAGGATCCCCGGTGAGCTCCGTGTGGAGCGCCCTTTCTCACGCGGCCCGGCGCGGGATGCGCCAGGCGGCCTTTCTCCTGCTCCCGGCCCGCTGTTTCGGATGCGGCCGGCCGCTCCCCGCATCGCAGCGCGCGGGCGCCTGCCTGGCGTGCTGGTCGGCGATCGTCCCGCTCGATCGGGCGGCACTCGTCGGGGGAGCGCTCCCGCTCGACGGCCTGGTGGCCGCAGTCGCCTACGACGGCTTCGCGCGTACGGCGCTCCTGCGGGTGAAGCGGCACGGAAGGCGGGACGTTCTGCCGCCGCTCCTGGAGCAGCTGACGGCGGCGGTCCGCGGCGCGGGTCTTCGCGGCGTGGACGCGGTCGTCGCCGTCCCCTCCCCGCCGCTCCGGCAATTCCGGCGCGGCTGCGATCCCGCCGGGTCGTTCGCGACCGCGGCCGCGCGTGTTCTCGGCGTGAGCCGGCGCCGCGACCTGCTGGGCCTCGCGCGCGGTCCGAGGATCCCGGTGAAGTCCCTGTCCGCCCGCGGGCGACGGCTCGCGGCGTCCCGAGCTTTCCGGCCGGTCGGCAACGCCGCCGGTCTGAGCGTCCTGCTCGTCGATGACGTGCTGACGACCGGAGCCACCGCGACCGCGTGCGCCGCCGCCCTGAGACGCTGCGGTGCGCGCGAGGTCCGGGTGGCGGTCTGGGGCCGGACTCCCGCGCCCCGTCTTTGACCGGATTCCGAGCGGACCCTTATAATCGGGGTTTGTCGTTCTGGGATTCGGGGAAGGAGCGAGGATGAATCGGCACAATCTTTCGTGGATCGCCGTGCTCCTGGCGGCGCTCGCCGGCGCGGCCATGGCGGCCGCCACGTCTCCGACGGCGTCCACGCCCGCGTCCCCGGTGAAGGCGTCGCTCGAGCTCAACCAGCAGTTCTACTATGTCGGCGATCCGATGCAGGTCCGGATCACGATCACGAACACCGGCGACGCGGAGGTCGCGAATCCGATCAAGGGCGGACTGATCCCCCCGTTCCAGGTGCTCGACGCGGACGGCAAGCCGCTCAAGTCGCAATCGGGAGCCGGCTCGACGGAGCCTCAGCGCCCCTCGAAGCTCTCCGGCAAGTCCGGCTACTTCGCCATCGTCGATCTCTCGCAGCCCTATCCCGCGCTCAAATCGCGTGGTGTGTTCACCCTTCGATGGAAGTCCGATACGCTCACGGCGGACGACATCGTCGTCCACATCATCCCGAAATTCGACCCGGCGAAGGAGTACACCGCCCGTTTCGAGACCGAGGAAGGCGCCTTCGTCGTCGACCTGATGAAGAAGACCGCTCCGATCGCGGTGAAGGCGTTCGTGGACATGGCGAACGCCGGGTTCTACGACGGGCTGAAGATCCACGAGGTCCGGGCGGACCAGCTCGTCGTCGGGGGCGATCCGACGGGGACCGGAGGCGGTCAGGGCCCGATCCGATATCCGGCCGAGCTTTCCGCGATTCCGGTCGTCGCCGGTACGGTCGTCATGAAGCCGGCCGGGCTCGCCCCGCCCGCCAACGCTTCGCAGTTCGCGATCTCGTTGAAGCCTGAGCCGCGCTGGACGGGTCAGTTCACCGTGCTTGGCCAGGTCGTCGAGGGCCTGGATGTGGTCAAGCGAATCTCGAACCTGGCGAGCACCGACAAGCCGAACTACCGCCCGGTGACGGACATTCACACCAAGCACATCGTGATCGTTGAAAAAGCTGGTGCTTCGGCCACTTCCACTTCGGGCTCGTGACGGCCGGAATTCGTACTCTTCAACGACCGGCAGTGGCCTCCGTCAACACCACACTTGACGTTATTCGTCGAAATTTCAACTCATTTCGGGCTCCGACGGGGTCGTAGGTCCAAGAGGATTCGACTGGTCCACCTCTTGAATGACGTCGTTCCTTGACCGTTTCGGGGTCTCAGCGTATAGAAAGGGCGGCGCGATCGTTCGAATGGCGGGTCGGGACTGACGCTTCAAGAAACGCCGACCGCGGCGCCGCCTACAAGGGGGGGCCGGCGTCGGGGAATGAGATTCGTGATTCGTCTCGAATGGTCGAATAGCCTTGACGATTGATGCTTTGGCCGTATAGATAGCGAACTTTGCGATAACTTTTTGGCACACAACTTTCAGGAGTACCCGGAGCGGGGAGGTCAAGGAAAATGACGAGATTCAATCGGTTCGGCATGATCGCTGTGCTCGCGGCTGCTGCTCTGGCGCTTCCGGCGTTCGCCGGCAACGTCACGGTCGGCCGCTTCTACACTGAGCTCGCCAAGGCGAAGCATCTCGGTGCCGTCGACGCCACGTCGGCCGAAGCGAATCTCCGCGCCGCGGGGTTCCATCTGCCGTCGATCAACCTGGACAAGACGCTGACCGAGGCGGACGTCGCCGCGATCTCGACGTCTCTCGGCGTGTCGGTTTCGACCTCGCGGCCGACCTCGGTCGTGAACGAGTCGCAGATGAATCAGTTCATCGGCAACTTCGGCGTGTCGAGCAACTTCAAGCTGGACCCGACCACCCCCGGCCTCAACCCTGACAGCTCGGGCGGCGACCCCGGGAACAGCGGCAACGGCAAGGGCAACAAGAAGGGCCACAACAAGTCGACGTCGGAGCCCATCTAACTCTCAGCGTGACGCTCACTTTGTCCGGTGGCGTGGAGGTCAGACTCATGAAGAGGCTCAATCGGATCGGCGCGATCGCGGCTTTCGCGGTGGCTCTGATTGCGGCACCGGCGTTCGCCGGCAACGTCACCGTCGGCCGCTTCTACACCGAGCTGGCCAAGGCCAAGCATCTCGGTGCCGTTGACGCCACGTCGGCCGAAGCGAATCTCCGCGCCGCGGGGTACCGCCTTCCGTCGATCGCGCTCGACAAGACCTTGACCGAGGGTGACGTCGCGGCGATCTCGACGTCTCTCGGGGTTTCCGTCTCGACATCGCGGCCGGGCTCTCCGGTCAGCGAGTCGCAGATGAGCCAGTTCGTCGGGAGCTACGGCACGCAGTTCGCTGTTCCGAAGAATCTCCAGCTGAACCCGGGCACCCCGAACAACGGCCTCAACCCTGACAGCCAGGGCGGCGACCCCGGGAACAGCGGCAACGGGAAGGGCAACAAGAAGGGGCACAATAAGTCCACTTCAGAGCCCATCTAGTACACTCTCCACTCCGTTAGTGAAAAACGCCATCGCTCATGCGATGGCGTTTTTTTTTGCGAGGCAGCGTTGTCGCAGTCCGTGCCAGGACAAACCGCGGATCGCCCGTCGTGGATGATCCTCCCCCTCTTCTTCGGGTCGGGCGCCGTCGGCCTCGTCTACCAGATCGTCTGGCTTCGCGAGCTCACGCTGGTGTTCGGCGCGACCGCGTACGCCTCGAGCGCCGTCCTGGCGACGTTCATGGGGGGGCTCGCCCTCGGCTCGCTGTGGGCGGCCAGGCGAGCGGATGCCTGGGGCCTGGCCCCGCTTCGCGCGTACGGCGCGCTCGAGCTCGGCATCGCGGGCTACGCCTCGCTCATCCCGCTGCTCCTGAGCCGGATGACACCGCTCCTGGGTCTGGCCTGGCGCGCGGGGGCGAGCGAGCACTTCGTTCTGTTCGGCCTGCTCAAGCTCGCGGCGATCGCCGTGCTGATCCTTCCCGCCACCACTCTGATGGGCGCCACGCTTCCGGTCCTGGCTCGATCCGCGGGACGGTGGAGCAAGTCCCTGGGGGGCAGCGTGGGCGCCTTGTATGCCGCCAACACCTTCGGGGCGGTCCTGGGCACGCTTCTCTCGGCGTTCGCACTGCTTCCGACGCTGGGAATGAGGCGAACCCTCGGGATCACCGTGTCCGTGAACGCGGCGATCGGTTTGGCGGCGTGGGCGCTCGGGAGCCGCGCGCTCGAGCGCAGCGGGACGGGTCCGGCACCGCCGCGCGCCGTCGAGGAGCCCAGGCAACGGTCCCGCCTGCGCACGCTGGCGCTGATCTTCGCGGGTTCGGGATTCGCCGCGATGGTGATCGAGGTCGCCTGGACCCGCGGCCTGGCGCTTACCCTCGGCAGCTCCGTCTACGCGTACGCCGCGATGCTGACGGCGTTCCTCCTCGGCCTCGCGGGAGGGGCGGCGGCGGCCGCGCGCGTGATCGCCCGGCGCCGCGTCAACCCCGCCGTGGCGCTGTCCGTCGCGCTCTCGCTCGCTGCGGTTGCGACGGCCGCGACCGCCCACGTGCTGCAGTGGCTTCCCAGGGCGTTCGGCGAGATCTATTTCCGGTTCAAGCCGAGCCCGGATGGCTGGCTGCTCGTCGAGGTCGTGCTCGCGCTCGTCGTCATGTTCCCGGCGACGTTCGCGCTCGGTTGGGTCTTCCCGCTCGTGCTCGAGATCCTGGGTCCGGTCCGCAGCGCCACGGCGGCAGTCGGGCGGGCGTACGCCGCGAACACATTCGGAACGATCGGCGGCGCGCTGACCGGCGGCTTCGTGGCGATCCCGCTCCTGGGCGTCTCCGACTCCTTGGTCACCACCGCGGTGGTGCAGGGCCTCTTGGCACTCGTCGTCGCCGCGGTCCTCGTCGAGGCGTCCCCGAAAGCCGGCCGCGCTGCCGCGGTGCTCGCGGCAGCCGTGATGGTCGCCAGCGTCGTGGCCCGGCCGAGCTGGGACCTCCTGCTGATGAACAGCGGCGTCTACATGAAGATCCAGGACATCGACCCGAAGGACGGGTGGAAGGGGTACCTCGCCCGCGTGAAAACCGACAATCAGGCCGTCTACGCGAAGGACGGTCTGACGGCGAGCGTCTTCGTCGGCATCCAGCCGTCCCTGGACAACCTGTACCTGACGGTCAACGGCAAGACGGACGCGTCGTCGCGCCTCGACACCGAGACCCAGATCGTCGCGGGGCATTTGCCGCTGCTCCTCCACCCGGATCCGAAGGACATTCTGATCGTCGGGCTCGCGAGCGGGATGACCGTCGGCTCCGCGGCGCGCCATCCGGTCGACCGGATCCGCGTCGTCGAGGTCGAGCCGGCGATGGTCGGAGCGGCGCGCTGCTTCTCATCGGTGAACTACGGGGTGCTCGACGATCCGCGCGTGACGCTCTCCCTCAACGACGCCCGCAACGAGCTTCAGTTCAACTCCGCGACGTACGACGTGATCGTCTCCGAGCCCTCGAATCCCTGGATGACGGTCGCCTCGAACCTGTTCACGGAAGACTTCTTTCGCATCGCGCGCACCCGCCTTCGCCCGGGGGGCGTTTTCGGCCAGTGGATCCAGATGTACTGCCTGACTCCCGAGTACCTCCGGTCGGTGCTCGCGGCGTTCCGCGCCTCGTTCCCGAGCGTCCTCGTGTTCGAGACGGGGAACGGAGTCGACCTGATCATGCTGGGTTCGGACCGGCCGCTCCGGCTCGACTTCGATGCGCTGCGCACGCGGATGTCTGAATTCCAAGTGATGACGGATTTGTCGAGAGTCCGGATTCGCGGGCCCGAGGACCTCGCGGGCATGCTCCAGACAGGGGGAGACGACATCGATCGGATCACCGCGGGGGCGCACCCGAACACCGACGACAACGGGTACGTGGAGTTCGCAGCGCCGAAGCTGCTCTACGCCGAGACGATCGACCCCAACCTGGCGATGCTGCAGGGGAACGGCCGGGATCCCCTGACCCCGCTGAGACCGCTCTTCGTGAATTCGCCCGACGACGGGGATCTCCGCCTCGGTCTGGTCGTCCGCTGGGTGCGGCGCGACGATCGCCCTCGCGCGAAAACGGCGATCGAGCATTCGCCCGACCCCGCGCTCCGTGATCGGGCGAACGAGATCCTCGCCGCACGCCGACAAACGCCTCCCTAGCGGAATCTCCCCATCGCAGTCGAGCTGCTCCGCCGCGTACTTCAGCGATGGCAATGACCGTACCGATCCGGACAGGTGTGAAGCAGGGGTGTGTACGCCCAGCCCATCTGGCCCCCGTGAGAGCCGCATTGGGAATGTGACATTAGGGCGATTGCCGCTGAATTTGGAGGGAATTGTCTTGCACACCGCCAGCCGGGAGTTTTGGGCCAAGTTCCCTTGATGAGGCCTGACTCTCACCGTATAAGAGGGGGTCGGCGGGGGGTACTTGTCTCCTAGACCTTTGGAACGGTTGGAGTTCCGAGGGCAGAGGGTCTCGATGCGGCTCGGCCTTGCCGTGCGAAGGATGATCCCCGCCGTTCTATTTGGATTGCTGGCGCTTCGGGCGACCGCGGCGCTCGCGCAGACGACGGTCTACGTGTCCCCCTGTGCCGGAACCGGCTCCGGTACCCAGGGCGACCCGTACTGCAAGATCCAGACGGCGATCTGCAACATCAAGACGACGGGCGGCACCGTCCGCGTCTCCCCGGGGACGTATAACGAAAGTCTTCGGTTCCCGGCGGATGTGACCGTCGTGTCGACCGACGGCCCGTCGGTGACGATCCTCGACGGCGCGAACAAGCCCTGCACGTCGACGGACTTCTGCACTCCGACCTCGAGCACGAACTGCTCCGTCGTCTATTTCCCCTCGGCGGCCGGCACGACCAGCCGGATCGAGGGCTTCCACATCACGAACGGCGCCGGGATCGACCAGAATTGCTGCGCCTCGAAGATCGGCGGCGGCATCACCGTGTACGGCTCCTCGCCGACGATCACCCGGAACGAGATCGTTGGGAACAATCTCGTCCACCCGACCTACGGGTATTTCTACGGCGGCGGGATCTACATCAACAACTCCGACGTGAACAACCCGGCGAATCCGGTGATCACGAGCAATCTGATCCAGGGGAACTCCGCGGACCCGCCCGCGGGAACCCATTCAAAGGGCACCAACGGCGAGGGCGGCGGGATCTACGTCGGCTACAACGCCGCAGCCACGATCGACTCGAACACGATCCAGACGAACAGGGCCGGCAACCCCGCGACGCTGAACCAGTACGGCGCTGGGGGTGGGATCTCGTTGTACTCCCGCATCACGACCGTGAACACGTTCATCCGGAAGAACCTGATCAAGGACAACAACGCGTCGGACTGGGGGGCCGGGATCGGGTTCGGCGAGTACGTGAAGAATACGGTTACGTATCCCGCCCAGGGCACCATCGAGAACAACATCTTCGACATCAACGGCGGCGTCGACGGCGGCGCGCTCGCGACGGCCACGACTGACGCGCACATCCGGAACAACACCCTCAACAACAACAACGCCTCGGGGCACGGCGGCGGCATCTACTTCTACCTGTCGAAGAACTCCGGCGATCAGGCCGAATTCGAGAACAACCTGGTGACCTTCAACCAGGCGACGGGAACGGGTCTCGGCGGCGGCGTCTACGTGTACACGACCGGCGCCAACCCGACCGTGCGGTACAACGACATCTACGGGAACACGCCGACGAACGTCGACGGTGCCAAGCATGACTCCGACTACATCGGCGTCAACGGCGGGATCTCGGTCGATCCGCTCTACGTGAATCGGAACGGAAACCCGCCCGACTACCACCTGCAGTCGTCGAGCCCCGTCATCGACGTCGGTGAGAACGCCACGGCCGCGGCCTCGAGCGATTACGACGGCGCGCCGCGCATCCAGGACGCCGATTACAACGGCACGGCGACCGTCGACATGGGCGCATTCGAGTTCTCCCCGGACTACGACGGAGACGGCATTCCCGACTGGCTGGACCCGGACGACGACAACGACGGCGTTCCGGACGCGCAGGACTGCGCGCCGCTGGACCGGGCGGTCAGCCAACCGCCGGACAAGGTCGCGAATTCCCTGAGGCTGAGCAAGTCGGGCGGGACGGCCACGCTCACATGGCTGCACGCCTACCAGGCGCCGACGTACAACGTTTATCGCGGCACGTTCGGGGGCGGGTTTCCCTTCGCCTACAACGAGACCTGCTTCGACACCGAGAATGCCGAGCGATCCGTGTCGGATGGCGCCGTTCCCACGCCGGGGAACGGCTTCTACTACATCATCTCGAGCCGGAACGCTTGCGGCGAGTCGGCGGCGGTGACCAACGGCCAGAACGTGGACCACACGCCGTCGCTCACCTGCACGACGGCCAACCGGAACAGCGACGCGGACACCCACCCCGATCTCGGGGACAACTGCCCGTTGGTGACGAACGCGAGCCAAGGTGACGTCGACGGGGACTTCGTGGGCGACGCCTGCGACAACTGCCCCAGTTTGTCGAACTCCGACCAGGCGGATACCGACGGCGACGGCATCGGGGACGCCTGCGACAACTGCCCCACCGTCGCGAACGCGTCGCAGACGGATACGGACGGCGATGGCATCGGGGACGCCTGCGACAACTGCGCATCGGTGTCGAATCCGGGCCAGCAGGACGCCGATCACGACGGCGTGGGGGACGCCTGCGACACGTGCACGGACACCGACGGCGACGGATTCGGGAATCCAGGGTTCCCGGCGAACACGTGCCCGCTCGACAACTGCCCGACGGTCTCCAATCCGTCCCAGACCGACGCCGACGGCGACGGCAAGGGTGATGCCTGCGACAACTGCCCCACCGTCTCGAACGCTTCGCAGACCGACACCGACGGCGACGGCAAGGGTGATGCCTGCGACAACTGCCCCACCGTCTCGAATGCTTCGCAGACCGACACCGACGGCGACGGTAACGGCGACGTCTGCGACAACTGCCCGACGGTGTCGAACCCCAACCAGGCGGACGCCGATGGCGACGGCAAGGGCGACGTCTGCGACAACTGCCCGACCGTGAGCAACCCGTCGCAGTCGGATGCGGATGCGGACGGTGTCGGAGACGCCTGCGACAATTGCCCCACGGTAGCCAATCCGACACAGGCCGACTTCGACGGGGACGGAATCGGCGACGCCTGCGACCCGGATATCGACAACGACGGCGTGGCGAACGGGCAAGACTGCCAGCCTTACGATCCGACCGTCTGGGCGACCCCCGCGGAGATCGCCGGCTTGCACGTCGACAAGGGAGCGGGCACGACGCTCAACTGGTCGGCGGCCTCCGGCGGGACCTCACCGGCGTACGACATCGTCGGAGGCTCGCTCGGTGCGCTGCTCACGGACGGCGGCGTCCAGGAGGCGTCCTGCCTCCAGAACAACGATCCCCAGACTAACTGGAACGACTCGCAGCCGAATCCCGCGCCCGGGGCCGGCTACTACTACATCGTACGGGCTCAGAATTCCTGCGGGAGCGGCACGTACGGGTCGGCTACAAGCGGCGCCGAGCGACACCCCGCGACGGACTGCCCCTGACCGGGGGGCGCTGCCCTCTCCCCGAGCCGGTGGGCCGACCCCTGCGACCCCGTTGATGCACGGGTATTTGCCGTCCGCCCCTGCGCGAGTATAGCCGCTTGAACCCCCCAATTCTTGACCGTATGAGAGCGGCGGCGGGGGGAGCTTGTCGAAAGGCCCTTGGGGCAGTTCTGTCGAGGGTTGCATGGGGTTCCAAACCGCCTTGAGACGTCGGGCCCTCGCCGTCGCTGTTGCCGCTCTCGCCTCGGCGCCGCTCACCCATGCTCAAACAACGGTGTACGTCTCGCCCTGCGCCGGAACCGGTTCCGGAACCCAAGGCGATCCGTACTGCAAGATCCAGACGGCGATCTGCAACATCAAGACCACGGGCGGCACCGTCCAGGTCTCGCCGGGCACCTACCACGAGAGTCTCCGGTTCCCGGCGAACGTCGCCGTCGTCTCGACGGACGGACCGTCGGTCACCGTCCTCGACGGTACTGCCAAGCCGTGCATCGGGACCGACTTCTGCACGGCGACCACGACCACGAATTGCTCGGTGGTCTATTTCCCCTCGGCGGCGGGCAGCACGAGCCGGATCGAAGGGTTTCACATCACGAACGGGGCAGGAATAGACCAGAACTGTTGCTCCGCGAAGATCGGCGGCGGCGTCACCGTGTACGGATCCTCCCCGACGATCACGCGCAACGAGATCGTCGGCAACATCTTGACGAGCACGACGATGCACTACTTCTACGGTGGCGCGATCTACATCAATGGCACCGACATGACCCACCCTCCGGACCCGATCATCACGAACAACCTGATCCAGGGGAACACCGCCGATCCGCCGGCGGGCGCGAGCGCAGCGAGCGTCACCAACGGCGAAGGCGGCGCCATCTACGTCGGGTACAACGCCGCGGCGACGATCGACTCGAACACGATCCAGTCGAACCGCGCCGGCGATCCCGCGAAGCAGTTCCAGTACGGTGCTGGAGGCGGCATCTCGGTCTATTCCCGGGTGACCGTCGCGAGCACGTTCATCCGGAAGAATCTCATCAAGGACAACAACGCGTCGGATTGGGGGGCCGGCATCGGATTCGGCGAGTACGCGCCGTCGTCGACGACGATCGCCTCGCGGGCCACGGCCGAGAACAACATCTTCGACATCAACGGGGGCGTCGACGGAGGCGCGATCGCGACCGCGACGACCCAGGCCCGCATCCGCAACAACACGATCAACAACAACAACGCCTCGGCCCACGGCGGGGGGATCTACTTCGGACAGTCGAAGAACGCCTCGGACCAGCCGGAGTTCGAGAACAACCTGGTGACGTTCAATCAGGCGACCGGCACCGGCCTCGGCGGCGGCGTTTACGTCAACGCGGTCGGGGCCAATCCGACCGTCCGGTACAACGACATCTACGGGAACACGCCGACCAACGTCGACGGCGCGAAGCACGACTCGGATTACATCGGCGTCAACGGCGGCATCTCGGTCGACCCGCAGTACGTGAACCGCACGGGATCGCCGCCGGACTACCACTTGAAGTCGGTCAGCACGGTCATCGACGTCGGCGAGAACGCCACGGCCGCGGCCTCATCCGACTACGACGGCGCGCCGCGCATCCAGGACGCGGACTACAACGGGACCGCGACGGTCGACATGGGGGCCTACGAGTTCTCCCCCGACTACGACGGGGACGGCATTCCCGACTGGCAAGACCCGGACGACGACAACGACGGGGTCCCGGACACGCAGGACTGCGCGCCGCTCGACGCGGGGATCAGCCAGGCCCCCAGCAAGGTCGGCAGCACGCTGAAGATGAGCAAATCGGGAAACAGCGTGACGCTCACGTGGCTGCACGCCTACCAGGCGCCGACCTACAACGTGTACCGCGGCACGCTCGGGGGCGGGCACCCGTTCGCCTACAACGAGACCTGCTTCAACACCGAGAACACGGCGCGGTCCGTGACGGACGGGGCCGTCCCGACGCCGGGAAACGGCTTCTACTACATCGTCTCGAGCCGCAACATCTGCGGCGAGTCGGCGGCGGTGACCAACGGCCAGAACGTCGACCACACGCCGTCCGCGACCTGCGCGACCGCGAACCGGAACAGCGACGCGGACAGCCTGCTCGATCTCGGAGACAACTGCCCGACGGTGACCAACGCGACCCAGGGGGACGTCGACGGGGATTCCGTCGGGGACGCCTGCGACAACTGCCCCACCGTCTCGAACGTCGATCAGGCGGACACCGATGGCGACGGGAAGGGGGACGCCTGCGACCCCTGAGCGATCCGCTCCAGCTCGGCGGCACACCGCGGGTTTCCGCGGTTGTATTGCCGCGCGAACTCGTTATATAGTTCGCCGTTCGTCCACCGCGCCGGGTAGACTGTGCCCGTCGCGTCGGATCGAGATCGCTCGCGGAGGAGAACCGTCCCCATGATCTTGAAGGCTTCGAAGTCGCTCGCCGGCATCGGGGGGCTGTGCGTGGTCGCGGGGCTGCTCGGTGTCTCCGGCTGCAGCCACGACACGCTGAAAACGGCCACCGTGGGCCTGGCGATCACCTACACGCCGAGCGTCACGGGAACGGGCCGCTACGAGCACGGGACGTTCGGCATCACCGACGTCCGGCTGGTTCCGGCCGATCCGGCCCGGCGGAGCTTGATCGATCCGAACAACCTGTCGCTCAACGCAACCATGAACATCGACCTGACCTCGACCGCGACCGCCTCGTTCACGCACGTCGCGCTGACGCCCGGCGTCTACAATGTGGTCAGCATCACCTTCAATCCGCCGGTGCTCACCGACGACAACCCGCCGGCCGTTCCGGCGACCTGCCTCGAGGGGGTCGCCGTGCTACCCGGCCCGCCGCTGGTGCCCCCGCCGTTACCCCCGATCACCTTTGGCGAAGCGGACGGCTACACGATCGACGTGGTGCCCGGCAAGACCACCATCGATTTCCGGGTCGACGTCCCGGCGCTCATCGCCGGGTACGAAGCGGCGTTCACGTGCCAACCGAGCTGCAATGGCGACGGGGCCTGCGTGACGGCGTTCGACCAGAACGCCTTCCGCACCGTCCTTCGTAACGTGGTCACGATCCAGTAGGAGCCCATCGCGTCGTGCGAGGCCGGACCGCCCGGGCCGCGATCCTCGCGGCAGCCGCGCTGCTGCCATCCTGCCAGACGGTGAAGGACCCGTTTCCCGCGCAGTCCGCCTTCAGCTTCGACCTCATCGACTCCAACATCGCCGGCCAGCGCTCGATCTCCCCGACGCCCCAGATCGTCAGCTGGACCGTCGAAGCGGCCTACGCCACCGATATCGACGGGTACGACGGAACCTTCGCGTTCTTGCCCAACCCGCCCTGCCTCTACACGGAAAACGTCCTCGCGCTCGTCTCGTTCTCCTCGCTTTGCGGCGCGAGCGGCCTGACGCTCCCGGCGGGCCCCACGCGCAAGGCCAACATCCACGTCTCGTTTTCCCGGATCGAGCTGCGCCAGGCAGAGCGCCCGGACCTGTCGAACAGCGCTGACCCGGACGGCGACGGGATCCCGAACTCGGCCGACAATTGCCCGATCATCTACAACCCGGACCAGGCGGACGTCGATGCGGCGACCGAATCGTTCCCGGTCGGGGACGCGTGCTCCGACCTGGACAGCTCGAACTCTCCCACGATTCCCGATCAGGACAAGGACGGCGTCCCGGACCTGACGGACAACTGCCTGTGGTACTTCAGCCCGGCCACCGGGGACGTCAACGTGCCCCCGGACAGCAACGTCAACGGGATCGGGGATGCCTGCGAGCGGGTCGCCGGGATCATTCTTCCGCCCCGGGGCCTCTCCGTGACCTGCAAGGTCACGTTCACCTCAACGGTGTCCCAAGCGTCGCGATTCGTGATGGATTTCGGTCGCGCGGGGATCCTGAACTGCGTCAGCCCGACCAACTGCTCGATCGACCCCACGGCTCTCGTCCTGGTGCTTGTGGGCTCGACCACGACCTTTCCCTGCACTGTGGATCCGTAACCCCCGGCGGGACCCAATCCGTCCCCCCTTTTTGGGTGAAACGGATGTAGATTCGACGCATGTCCGCGTTCGATGAGGAGCTCTCCCGGCTCGTCCGGGAATTGAACTCTCTGGGGGGCGGCGCCTCGCTGCCCGCCGTGGAGAGGGACGCGGCCGGCCGGCTGCAACTCGACCGCCTCCTGGCGCGAGCGCTCGAGTCCGGCGCCTCCGACCTCCTCCTCGTGCCAGGCGTGGCGCCGACCGCGCGGATCGACGGACGCCTCATCGCGATCGACCCCTCGGAGCTCGAGGCGAAGACCGTCCGGGCGCTCCTGCAGGAGATTCTCGATGAGTCGCAAGAGCGGAGGTTCGAGACCCAGCGCGCCGTCGATTTTTGCTTCGAGCGCCCAGGCCTCGGCCGGTTCCGGTGCAACGCCCACCACCAGCGGGGAGCGGCGGCGGTTGCGATCCGGATCTTCCCCCCCACGATTCCGACGATCGAGGCGCTGAACCTTCCCAAGGACGTCGCCCGGTTCGCGGCGCTCGAGCGCGGCCTCGTGCTGATCGCCGGCCCGGCGGGCTGCGGGAAGACGACGACCCTGGCGGCGCTGATCCACACGATCAACCGGACGCGCAACGTCCACGTCGTCACGGCCGAGGACCCGATCGAGTACCGGCATCGGCACGGGACGGCGATCGTCGAGCAAATGGAGATCGGCCGCGACGTCTCTTCGTTCGCGGAGGCCCTGCGCAGCGCGCTCCGGCAAGATCCGGATGTCCTCCTCATCGGCGAGATGCGGGACCGCGAGACGATGGAGATGGCGGTCACCGCCGCCGAGACCGGGCACCTCGTCTTCTCGACGCTGCACACGGCGACGGTCGCGCAGACGCTGGACCGGATCGTCGACGTCTTCCCCGAGGAGGGCCAGGCTCAGATCCGGTCTCAGCTCTCGCTCTCGCTCGCGGGGGTCGTCATCCAGACGCTGCTGCCGGTGAAGGAGGGGCGCGGCCGAGTTCCCGCCGTCGAGGTCATGTTCGCCAACGACGGGATCCGCAACCTCATCCGGCGCGGGCAGAACCACCAGATCCATGCCCAGATGACGATGGGACGCTCGAGCGGGATGATCACGCTGGACGAGTCGCTGGCAGGCCTCGTAAAGAGCGGGAAGATCGATCGGAGCGAGGCCGCACGCCGGGCCGTCCACCCGGACGAGTTCGAAAGCCGTCTTCGCTAGCGAGGGGGCCCGGCCGCCTCAGGCGCGGGCCGGCTTGCGGCGCCGCTTTCCGACGGAATTCTGATCCATCACGCCGTCGATTACCGCGGCGACCGCGGACGGCTCCATCGGCTTCGCCAGGCAGCGAAGCGCGCCGCACTCGACGATCCGCACCTCGGTCTCCGGCGTGAAGTACCCGGTCATCGCGATCACGATCGTGGAGGAGGTCTCGGGGTCCGCCTTGATCGTCCGGCAGACCTGGAACCCGTCGAGACCGGGCATCCGCAGGTCGAGCAGGACGATGTCGGGGTGGAACGTCGCCACCAGCCTCCCCGCCTCGAATCCGTCGGCCGCCGTCATGACCTCGTAAGGGGCCGAGCGCGTGGCCAGGCTCTCCGCGATGACGTTCCGGATGGCGGCCTCGTCATCAACCACCAGGACGCGTGGCCGCCCCGAGCCGTCCCGCAGCTCGTCCGGGAGGGGGATCCCGTTGTCCCGCATGAACCGGACGAGGTCATCGCGGCGGATCCTGCGGTGGCCACCGGGCGTCCGGAATGCCTGCAGGCGGCCGGCGTTCACCCAGTTGATGATCGAAAGGGGCGATACGTGGCAGAGCTTTGCGGCCTCGAACGTCGTGAACACCGACTTGTCGCGCATCAAAATCCCTTGAGATTTGTAACTATTGCAAGATGTCGCCGAAAAATATGAACGGTCATGGCATTGGTGTCAAGCCAAACCGACGCGTCCCGGGGATGAAACCCGGAAAACGCCGCCGCCCCGTCCACTCAGTCCCGCTCGGCCGGCATCCCCTCGACGAACACCGGATCGCTCTGCTCCGGGAGCCGGGGCTTCCCCGTGAAGTCGATCCAGTGACCCGATCGGAACGCCTTCGTCTCGAGGTAGAAGCGGTTGTGAGAGTTCGGTGGGATCACGTGGGGGATGCGGCCGGTGACCTTGACCCCGTACTGCTCGAGCTGCCGGATCTTTCCGGGATTGTTCGTCATCAGGTGGACGGACCGGATCGAGAGGCTGTGGAGCATGTGCGCTGCGATCGCGTAGTCGCGCTCGTCGTCCCGGAACCCGAGCGCCAGATTCGCCTCGACAGTATCGAGACCGAGATCCTGCAAGGCGTAGGCGCGCACCTTGTTGACCAGCCCGATCCCCCGGCCCTCCTGGCGCAGGTAGAGCAGGCAGCCGCGATCGAGCCCGCCCAGCCGGCGCAGGGCGATCTCGAGCTGATCGCGGCAGTCGCACCGGAGGGAGCCCAGGGCGTCCCCCGTCAGGCACTCCGAGTGAAGCCGCGCCGGCACATCCGCTCGGCCGATGACGTCACCGTGGACGACCGCGACGTGCTCCTTCGCGTCCCGGTTGTTCCAGAAGGCGACGATCCGGAAGTTTCCGAACCGTGTGGGCAGATCGGCGACGCCGACCACCCGCACGCAGACCTTCGCCGCGCCGAACCCCTCGCAGTCATGATCCCGGTCCCGCTCGACGAGAGAATCCAGGGTAACGACCTCGGTCATGGAGACTCCTTCCCGCTCGCGGATGGCGAGCGCCCGCCACCCATCCCGTCATCTTAGCCGCCGCAGCCGGTTCCGGCCCGGGGGGGCGGCGTGTATGGGAGTCAGGGACGGAGGAGTAGCCCGAACCGGTCCGGCTTGTGGAAATCCGGGGGATCGACGAGCGTCGGCGACCAGGCGGTGAACTCCGGGTCCCCGTCTGCCGGCCGGTCGATCCGGTAGAAGTTCGCCCGCAGGGCCTCGAATCCGCCGGGGCCGGCGCCGATCGCACCCCAGGGGACCTGGAGCTCGACCGTCCAGCCCCGCGCGGAATCCGCGGACACGCGGGCGCGCAGCCCCGGGGCGTCCCAGCCGGGATCGGCGCGCATCGTCCCCCGGTGGCCGTCCGGGTTGTCGATCATCGCGTCGAACAACGCACCTGCCGGATTGACCTCGATCTCCGCGTACCGGATCGGCACGCCGGGCCCGCCCGCCAGGAAGACCTCGACGACGTCCTCCTCCCAAAGCGGCGCGTCTCGCGTGACGTGCCGGCACTGTCGGCGGGGTCCCAGGCAGTCGAAGCGGACGTGCAGCGCCTCCGTGGTGAGCCCGACGCGCACGGTGGTGGAGCGCCGGGGCGGTGCCCCGTCCTGCGAGCGCCGGAGCGGGGCAAGCGCCGTCGCACCCGACCAGGATGCGGTTTCGGGAAACCCCAGCGCGTCGACCGCGCGGATACGGCCGAGCGAAGCGTGAGGGGGGCCGCTCACAGCCGAAAAAGCCCTCGCGCGTTCGTCGTGGTCGCGGCTTCGACCGCGGTGGCGTCCTCGCCCCGCGCCGACGCCAGCGCTGCCGCCGTCGCCGTCACGTACGCCGGCTCGCACCGGCCCCCACGGTGAGGGACCGGGGCGAGGTACGGCGCGTCGGTCTCGACGAGCAGCCGGTCCGCCGGCACGAGCCGCGCCGCCTCGCGCACGCCCTCCGCGTTGCGGAACGTGACCACGCCGTTGAAGGCGAGCATCCACCCGAGCGCGAGATACCGCTCGGCCTCGCGAGGCCCCGCCGTGAAGCTGTGAATCACCCCGCGCGACCGGGGGTGAGCGCCCAGGATCGCGATCATGTCCTCGTGCGCCTCGCGGACGTGGATCACGACCGGAAGCCCGAGGCGTTCCGCGAGACCGAGCTGCCGCTCGAGCTGGTCGGCCTGGGCCGGCCGCGGGGACAGCTCGTAGTGGTAGTCGAGGCCGATTTCCCCCACCGCGACGAACGAGCCTTCGTCGAGAAGCCCGGTGAGCGCGGCGAGCGCCTCGTCGAACCGATCGCCGGCCGCGTGCGCGGAAGACGGGTCGAGCCCCGCAGTCGCGTACACGACGCCGGGATGCGCGCGCGCGAGGTCCCGCGCCGCCCGCGCGTCCGCGACGCCGGTCCCGACGGTAACGCAGGACGTCACCCCGGCGGTCCGCGCGCGCGCGAGCACGCCCGGCAGATCCCCGGCGAGCTTCGGATGGGTCAGGTGCGCGTGGGTGTCGATCACTCCGGCAGCCTATCAACCGGACCGGCGGCGGCCGCCTTGCGCGAGACGAGCCACCGGACCAGCAATCCGATCGCGATTCCGGTCACGACGGCCCCGAGCGCCCACCGCTCGACGCTGACCACGTCGCCGAGCAGGCGTCCGACGACGTGGCTGCCGAGATACCCCGCGACGGCCACGATCGTGGCCCACAGCACGCATCCGGCGAGATCGATGACGAGGAATCGCCGCCACGTCAGGCCGCGCGTCGCCCAGAGCGCGAGGCTCGGGATCCGCGTGCCGTTGACGAAGCGCGTGAAGGCGATCTCCTTCGGACCGATCTTGTCGATCCAGCGGCCGAAGCGGCTCTCGAGCAGCCGGACGGGACGCGCGTTCTTGAGGCGCGGCGCGAGCCGCCGGGCCGCCGCGAAGATCGCCACGTCCCACAGGAACGCGCCCAGGATGCCCGCGCCGAGCACCGCGTCGAAACGCAGCACACCGAAGTGCGCCGCCGCCCCGCCGAACAGCATCGTCGAATCGGCCTCGAGCCCGACGCCGACCATGATCGCGAGCAGCCCCCAGCGGGCGATCCATTCCTGCATTCCGAATCCTCAGCGGACCACCGCCAGCACGACCACGCCCAGAGCGACCCGGTACCAGGCGAACGGGCGCAGATCGTGCGTCGAGACGAACCGAAGGAGCCACCGGATGCAGATCCAGGCGACGAAGAACGATACCGCCGTCGCGAGCAGCAGCGGCGCGCCGTCGCCCGGGGCGAGCAGATCGCGCTTCTTGACGAGCTCGTAGACCGTCGCGGCCCCGAGGGTCGGGATCGCCAGGAAGAAGGAGAACTCGGTGGCGGCCCGGCGCGGGAGGCCGCAGACGAGGCCGCCCAGGATCGTCGCGGCCGAACGGGAGAAACCGGGCCAGAGCGAGAGGCATTGCGCCAGGCCGATCAGCAGCGCCCGCCGGGAGCCGATCGCCTCGACCGATTCGACCTCCGGGCGCCGCCCGGGGCGGTCGATGGCGAGGATCAGCGCCGCCCCGGCGATCGCCGCGGCGGCCACGGCCCGGGGACCGAACAGATGCTCCGAAATCCAGTGATGGAGGAGCAGGCCGCTCACGGCAGCGGGCAGGAACGCGATCGCCACGGCGGCCGCGAACCGGCGGGAGGCGGCCTCGCGCCGGATCGACGTCGCCAAGGCGACCAGGCGCGAGCGGTACTCGACCACGACCGCCAGCACCGCGCCGAGCTGGATGAAGATCTCGAAGACCTCGGCGCGCGGTCCTTCGAAGCCGAGAAAGTGCGACACCAGGATCAGGTGCCCGGTCGAGGAGATCGGAAGGAACTCGGTGACGCCCTCGACCACTCCGAGGACGAGCGCCAGCAGGGCCATCGAGACGATCATGGGCTCTCCTCCGGGGCCGTCGCCTGTCCGTCCCGGCCGATCATCAGGGCCGGAACGAGCGTGAGCGCGGTGAACAGACAGGTGATGGAGCCGATCAGGGCGACCACCCCCACGCTGCGCATCGCGGGGTAGCTGCCGAACGCGAGTGTTCCGAAGCCGGCGACGTTCGTCGCGGCGGCCATCACGACGCCCTTGGCGGTCTCGAGCACGCCCTCGTCGGCGCGCCCGCCGTTCCGCTCCAGGCGATGCACGAGGTGAATGGAGTAGTCGATGCCCACCCCCATGATCATGGTCGCGACGAAGGCGTTGGCGTAGTTGATGCTCATGCCGAGGAGCTTCATGCACCCGAGCATCATCACGACTCCGGCGATGAGCTGGCCCATCGCGATCGCCGTCAGGCGCGGCTCGCGGAAATCGAACCAGAGGAGCAGCCCGACGAGCGCGAGGCCCAAGCCCACCGCGACGCGGGAGTCGTGCAGGAAGATCAGCCGCAGCTCTCGTCCGACGACGTTCGTGCCCGTGACCACGATGCCCGGATCTCCGCCCTCGACCGCCTCGACGAGCCGGGGCGGGGGGTTACGCCGCCAGCGGGGGTCGGTGGTGAACAGGTAGGTCACGATCTGCACGCGGCCGGGCTCGCGGTGGACGTAGCGGTCGACCAGGCGCGAGAGCCCCTTGCCCTCGAGGTCGTCGAGCGTCACGGGGCGCGCCGGCGAGAGCAGCTTGTCCAGACGCCCCAGGTATTCCTCGAACGGCGCCTCGCGGAATCCGCTCGCGGCCAGCGCCGAGCGGAAGGTCGCGCGGACGCGGTCGACGTCGAAGGCCCCTCGCGCCCCGGCCCGGAGCGCGTCGATGACGGCGCGCTGCCGCTCGACAGGGGGAAGGTAGTCGAGGATCGAGTCCTCCGACGTGACGGTCCCGTCGGCCAGGAAGGGCTTGAGCCGCTCCTGAACCCGCTGGGTGCGGCGCACGGCCTCCTCGACCGTGGCCCCCTCCGAGATCGCCATCATGTACGACAGCGAGGCCCCGAACTTGTCGGCGATCTCGCTCTGCACCTTGAACGACGGAGCCTGATTGCTCCGGAGCGAGTTGATCCCCTCGTCGAAGTCGAGCCGGAGCGCCAGGGCGGCGGCGATCGCGGTCGTCGCGACGACCGCCGCGATCGTCAGCCGCGGCCGCTTCCCCGACAGAACGACGAGCCGCTCGACGCCGAACGATTGCAGGTGCAGGCTCTCAAGCACGTTCTTCTTGCGACGGCGCACTCCGTCGTTCCAGGCGATCATCGCGGGCAGCAGGAAGAGGATCGCGATGCCGCAGAGGACGATCCCGCTGCCGATCAGGAAACCGAGATCGCGCAACCCCTTGAAGCTGCTGACGCACATCGCGTAGAAGGTCCCGGCGGAGGTGATGGCTCCCGTGAAGACGCCGAGCCCTCCCTCGCCCACCATCCGCTCCGTGGCCAGCGCGAGGCCGGCGCCCCCGCGGCGCTCCTCCACGTACCGCGCGTACATGACGATGGTGAAGTCCGTGCCGAGCCCCATGAGCAGCGCGGGAAGCGACGCCGAGGCCGAGTTCAGGCTGCCAAGCACAACCGCGCCCACGGCGAACGTCATCGCCTGGCCCAGGAGCAGGGGCACGCTGGAATACAGGAGCGCGGCGACGCGCCGGTAGCAGATCCAGTAGAGCAGCGTGACGGCGACGAAGGAGAAGATCCCGTTGACCGCGACGGTCCGCCCGAGCTGTGACGCCTCCTCGGTGAGGTTCGCCGGATTCCCCCCGAATCGGACCTCGATGGCGCCGCCCGACGCGCCGTCCTGGTGCAGCTCCGCGCGCGCCGCGTCGGCGGCCGCCCGCGCGGCGGCGAGAAGCTTCTTCGAATAGGCCAGATCCTGGGACGGGTGCGCCGGCTTGACCAGCATGATCAGCGTCCGGTTGTCCTGGGAGAGATAGTACCCGTCCGAAAGGTCGACCTTGAGCGCGCCGCGGTGCGACAGCAGGCGCTCGACGAGCAGCGGCATCAATCCGAGCGGATCCTTGAGCACGAGCCCGCCCGCCATCGCCGCGGCCGGGGACGACAGCGCGATCCGGTTCTCCGCGATCTGGCGACGGATCGCGGGATCCGTGAGCTTCTCCGCCACCTCCGGCAGCCGCTCCGGCGGCAGGAACAACAGCGCGTTCTCCGAGAAGAGCTCCATGAACCGCGCGTCGAACTGGAAGCGGTACTCGACCGACTCGACCAGGCTCTCGTCGGCTCGCAGCTTCTCGGCGTAAAGGTCGGCGAAGTCCTCGAGATCGTCCGCGCCCTCGTCCTTGCCGGCCTCGAGAAGGATCATCAGGTAGTCGATCGAGCCGAACTCGTGGAGCGCCGAGCGGAAGACGTCGACCTTCTTGTTCCCCTGCGGAATGAGGTTCAGCACGTCCGATTCGAGACGGATGCGCGTGCCGAGCCACGTCGCCACCGCGAAAACGATCGTCGAGGCGACGAAGACCAGCTTCCAGCGCTCGCGGGAGAACCGCTCGATCGAGAGCAAGGCGCGTTGTTTGAGCCCGGGTCGCGCGTCGCCCGATGGCGGGTTCGTCATGCGGCCGGGATTATTCCGGCTCGCTCGAAGTGCGTCAACCTAAGTGATATCTTGCGGCGAATGCCGCCGCGCGGCGCGCCAGACGGGAACGAGTCCCGACGATCGCGCCGGTGCCATGAGGAGTGCATGGACGCCGTGAAGCTCTCCGCCGCCGACCTGATCAAGCTCGAGGACGAATACGGAGCCCACAACTATCACCCGCTCGACGTCGTGGTGCAGAAGGCGTCCGGATGCTGGGTGTGGGACGTGGAGGGGAAGAAGTACCTGGACTTCCTCGCGGCGTACTCCGCCGTCAACCAGGGGCACGCCCACCCGCGCATCCGCAAGGCCCTGATCGAGCAGTCGGAAAAGGTGACCCTGACCTCGCGCGCGTTCCGCAGCGACCAGCTCGGCCTCCTCTACAAGGAGATGTCGGACCTCTCGGGCTACCGGAAGATGCTCCCCATGAATTCCGGAGCCGAGGCGGTCGAGACGGCGATCAAGCTGTCTCGCAAGTGGGGGTACACGGTCAAGGGAATCCCGAAGGACAAGGCGGAGATCCTCGTGTTCACGGGGAACTTCCACGGGCGGACGACCACGATCATCTCGTTCTCCGAGGAAGAGCAGTATCGGGACGGCTTCGGTCCGCTCACCCCCGGCTTCACGATGCTCCCGTACGGAGATCTCGCCGCGATCGAGCGCGCCATCAATCCGAACGTCGCCGCGGTGCTGGTGGAGCCGATCCAGGGCGAGAGTGGGATCCACCTGCCGCCGCACGGGTACCTGAAGGGGATCGAGGCGCTCTGCCGGAAACACAAGGTGCTGTTCGTATGCGACGAGATCCAGTCCGGTCTCGGACGGACGGGGAAACTCTTCTGCTTCCAGCACGAGGGCGTGCGTCCCGACATGGTCATCGTCGGGAAGGCGCTGTCCGGCGGGTTCTACCCCGTCTCCGCGATCCTTGCGGACGACGATCTGATGCTCGTGTTCAAGCCTGGAGACCACGGCTCGACGTTCGGAGGGAACCCGCTCGCCGCCGCCGTCGCCCGCGAGGCCCTGAAGGTCCTCGTGGACGAGCGCCTCGTCGAGAACTCGGCGGCCCTCGGGGAGTACTTCCTCGAGCGCCTGAAGACGATCCGGTCTCGATGGATCAAGGAGATCCGGGGCAAGGGGCTCTGGATCGGTGTGGAGCTCGTTCCGGCCGCGGGAGGCGCCCGACGTTTCTGCGAGGCGCTCCGCGACAAGGGCATGCTGTGCAAGGAAACCCACGTGCATACGATCCGCTTCGCGCCGCCGCTCAACGTGACGCGCGAGGAGCTCGACTGGGCGCTCGAGCGGATCGTGGCGGTATTCGCGGCTCTCGATTGAAGCAGGGAAACTCTGCTTATTCCTTCAGCTCCTCAACTCCTCTTTTTCTTGCGCGGCTCCCCGGATACCGCCGCGCTGCGAAAAAGAGGAGTTGAGGAGCTGAAGGAATAAGCAGAGTTTCCCCACCTCCCCGCGAGCAGCGAGAACAGTACACCGAACCCGGCGAGGGCCGCGCACGGTCCGATCACGGCGTCGAATCCCTTGCCGAAGCTGATCAGCGCGTGAAGGCCGTCCATCGCCCACGCGGTCGGGAAGACGTGTGAAACCGTCCTGAGCCACTCCGGCATGACCTCGGCGGGCCACCAGCATCCCCCGAGGGCGGCCATCACCGTGCTGACGAGCGAGCCGATGATCGACGCCTGCTCGGGGTTGGCGAGCACCACGCCGAGGTAGGTGGCGATGCCGGCGACCGCGAACGCGTAGGCGAGCAGGAGGGCCCCTAGTCCGGCCGGAGACGACCCGAAGTCGAGCCGGAACAGGAACCGGCCGGCGACGATGAGGATCGCGATCTGGACGAGGGCCACGAGGACCCTTCCGAGGATCTTTCCCAGGAAGATCGAGGTTCGCCCGACGGGCAGCGTCATCTGGCGCTGGAGCATCCCGCCGCGCTTCTCGATCGTGAGGAACACGGCCCCGTAGATCGTGGTCATCATGAGGACCGTGAACGTCATGATCCCGGGGACGCTCTGCGCGACGCCGCGCGCCACCGCGACCCCGTGGCCGGCGGTCGAGGTCTCGAGCGACACCAGCCGCGGCCGCGCCCGGAGCGCCTCGTAGGCGGCGAGATCCGGCACGCCTCCGGACTCCTCGAGCTCCGCCGCCCGGGCGATCGTGCGGGCGATCGCGCGCACCACGAGAACGTCCGCGGCCCGCGAGTAGTCCGCCGCGGCGCCCTCGGCGGTCTCCACCTTCAGACGCTGCTGCTTACCGGCGAGTGCCTGCGTCGTGAATCCCGGCGGAATCACGAGCCACCGCGCCGTTCCGTCCTGGGGTCCCCCGGCGGCGGAATCGCCTTCGGCGACGTCGAGCGCCACGCTCGGGCCGGACATCTCCACGATCAGGGCGCGCGCCAGCCAGCCGCGGTCGCGATCGAGCACCGTCAGCGAGATCTTCCCCGGCCCGCCCCCGCCGGAGATCGTGCCGAACAGCCAAGTGAGGAAGACCGGCAGGAGGAGCAACCAGAACAGAGCCGCGCGATCGCGGACGGTCAGCCGCACGTCGTTCGCCGCGAGCCTCAGCAGCGGGCTCATGCGGACGCACCGGTTCGCGCCGCGCGCCGCAGAGCGGCCATCCCGACGGCGAGGAAGGCCACTCCCATCGCGGCGAGGATCGCGGCGGGGCGCGCGACGCCGGCGACCGAAGCACCGCTCTCGAGCAGCGCGCGGTAACCCTGAACCCCCCAGTAGAGCGGGGTGACGGGCGCGACGTGCCGGACCGCCGCGGGAAGACCCTCGATCCGGATGAATCCCCCGCCGAGGAACCCCATGGCGACGAACAGCATGTTTCCCAGCGTCGAGGCCTCCCGCTCGGTCCGCGCGAGGCCGTAGACCATCGACGTGGTCCCGGTGACCGCGACAACCAGGGCGCTCGAGAGGAGCGCGAATCCCGGCACGCTGACGGACGCGCGCACGAACGCGACGACCACGAGCGCGAGCACGATGAGCGCCCCCGCCGCCACGATCGCCGTGTACGCGGCCTTCGCGGCGATCACGGCCTCCGCGCGGACGGGACCAGCGAGCTGGCGCCGCAGCGTGCCGAGCGTGCGCTCGGTCATCACGTCGCGCATGCCTTGATCCGCCACCATGAAGAGCCCGTACACCGCCACACCGGGGAACACCGCGAGGAAGATCGCGGACAGCGACGATCCCGACGGCTTCGCCGAGGCGCGCCCGCCGGAAGGCGATCCACCGGCGGACGTCGCGAACAGGTCGGACTCCAGGGTGATGGCCGGTGGCAGGACCAGCTTCGACGCCCCCTCGATCGCCCGCTTGAACGCGAGCGAGACCGCGGCGACGTCGGCGTCCGCGGGGGCGGCGGCTCGATCGTCCAGCAGCGGCCGGAGCGTCTGCATCGGCCGGTCGAGCAGGCGCCGCCCCCCGTCGAGGATGTCGGCCAGCGCCCCGACCGTCTGCTCCGCGATCTCCGGGAGAATGCCTTCGGAGGGATTGCGCACCAGACGCAGGGCCACCGGCCGGGCTTCCAGCACGTCGCGGCCGAATCCCCTCGGGATCGTCAGCAGCGCGTCCGCCTTGCCGTTTTCCATCAGCTCGCGCCCTTCGGCCTCGCTCACCGTCCGACCCGCGAACACGGACGCCGCCTGCCGCGATCCGAACGCGGAGGCGAGTCCGCTCGCGAGAAGGCTGCCGTCCTCGTCGACGACGAGCATCCGCACCTTCGGGACGCCCCCGTCCTTTCCGAAGGCGAGCGCGATCATGCCGGCGAACACGACGGGGAACGCCAGCGCGCCGATCAGGCCGAGAGGGGACCGGAGCTTGCGCCTCAGGTCCTTCGCGACGAGGAGAAGGAGCAGCCGCATCAGTCGCGCAGCTCGCGTCCCGTCAGGTTCAAGAAGAGCGTGTTCAGGCTCGGGGGCTGGATCGAGATGCCCTCGAGAGGAAGGCCTTCTGCGAGCACGCGGCCGAGCAGGTCCACGGCGGAGCCGCCGCTCTCGACGGACAGGACGACGCGACCGTTTTCCGAGGCGGCGGACTGGACGCCCGGCAGCGCGGCAAGCCGCGCGCGGACGGCCTCGGCGTCGAACGCCCCGCGGACGGTGACGGTCTCGCGCCCCCCGACCCGCCGGATCAGCTCGTCGAGCGTTCCCTCCGCGAGGATCCTCCCGTGGTCCATGATCCCGATCCGGTCGCACAACTGCTCCACCTCCTCGAGATAGTGCGTCGTGTAGATGACCGTCGTCCCCGAGCGCGCGACCTGCCGCACGGCCTCCAGGATGTTCAGCCGCGCCTGCGGGTCGATCCCGACGGTGGGCTCGTCCATGAGGACCGCCCTCGGGGAGTGGACCAGGCCGAGCGCCAGATTGAGACGCCGCTTCATGCCGCCGGAGTAGTGCTTGACGGGATCCCCCGCCCGGTCGGTCAGGCCGACCTGCTCCAGGGCGCGGTCGACCGCTCCCCGGAGCCGCTTCCCCTCCAGCCGGTACAGCCCGGCCCAGAACGACAGGTTCTCGCGCGCCGTGAGGTTGTCGTAGAGCGCGGGCTCCTGGGGGACCACGCCGAGCTGGGCCTTGATCTCGAGCGGATGGACCGCCAGGTCGGCTCCGTCGAACAGGATGGTCCCCTCGTCGGGGGCCAACAGGCCCGACAACATCGACATCGTGGTCGTCTTCCCGGCGCCGTTCGGGCCCAGAAGCCCATACAGCTCTCCCTTGCGGACCTCGAACGAGACGCCGTCGACGGCCCGGAGCGGCCCGTAGCTCTTGACGAGGCCTCGGACCTGGAACACGCGAAACCCCCGCGGAAAGCCGATCGGGCGCGCATTGTAGACTGCCCCGGCGTCCGGCCCGGTTGTCGAAGCGCAACCAGCGGCGTAGATTAGTCATCCGCCTGAGTGCATCGCTCGCGATCCGGCGAGCGCCCCCGGGAAGGCACCCCATGGAACGCAAGTACGGCCACAAGGGCTATCAGGAATCGTCCCGCGAGGAGCGCGACCGGAAGCGTACCCCGCCGCCCCAGCCGCTCACCCCGGAAGAGCGCGCCCAGCAGCGCTCGCTCCGTCACGCGGTCGCCCGCGAGGCGCACGAGGTGCTGCGGTGCCCCAACTGCGGCCGCAATGTCGTGGCGTCCGGCCTCGTGACCGTCGAGAGCCGCTGCCCCCACTGCGCCGCCTCGCTACACGCCTGCCGCGCATGCCGCCACTTCGACACGAGCGCGCGCTGGGAGTGCCGGGCCGAGGTCGCATCCCCGATCACGGAGAAGTCGAAGGCCAACACCTGCCCGCTCTTCGACGCGCGCCTCGTGCTCGACGCGACGGGCAAGCGCACCGGCAGCTCCGGGGCGGGGAGCGATCCGAAGTCCCAGTTCGAGAACCTGTTCAAGCGCTGAAGTCGCAGGCGCCCGAGCCCGGCCCATCCGCCGCCGCATCCGCCTCGCCGCGCTCCTCTCCGTGGCGCTCGTGGCGCCCGCGCGCCTCGCCGCCGCGGGCCCCGACGGCCCGGACACGCTCGTGTCGAAGCCGTACCTCATCCGGGCCGCGCCCTCGTTTCCCGGCGGCCTGTTTCACTGGGTCGACGCGCTCGCGGACACGAGCGCGGGGAAGACCAACGCGGCGCATCGCGAGCAGTTCCTCGATACGTTCGGCCGCCCGACGCCGGCCGACCGGGACAAGATCTCGGAGTTCGTCAACGCCCGCAGCGAGTTCCTCAAGCGGCAGCAAGCCGAGGCCGCGAGGGACGGCTCCCAGGTCCGGGTGTCGGCCCTGCTCGGCATCTTCTGCGCGGCTGGCTCCGTCGAGGAGGCGATGGCCACAATCCGGCCGCGAATGCCGGAGACGGCGTGGGCGCAGCTCGCCGACGCGCTCGCCTGGTTCCGGCCCAAGTACGAGATCATCTGGAACGGCGGCGCCGTCCCGAGCGCCTTTCTCTCCCGCGCCCGCACCGACCCGCACCGCGGCCGGCTCGAAGACGTCCTGGCGAGCATGGTGCGCTTCTACGGCGTCGACGCCGCGGAGGCCAAGCCGCCGTTCGTGGCGCTGGTCCCGGTTCCTCCGGGGCACGGCACCCACGCGGAGGCGATCGGCGACGTCCTCCTCCTGGAGATCCGGCCGAACGACGGGTTGGCGGACGAGGCGAGCGTGATCGCGCACGAGAGCGCGCACTGGCTGTGGGGGCTTCTGCAGGACGAGCGCCGTAAGGGCCTCGAGACGTTCGCGGCGCGGCTCGACGAGCGCGGGCGGGAGACCTACGCGCTGTTCCACGAGGCGATACCGACGGCGCTCGGCCAGGGGGTGACCGACCGTGTGTTCCGGCCGGGCTCGTGGTCTCTCGATGACCCCTGGTATCACACGTTCGACGTGGACGTCTGCGCGAAGTCGATCTATCCGGTCGTACGCTACACGCTCGAATCGGGCGGCGCGCTCGACGAGGCGTTCCTGCGGCGCGCCATCGACGCAGCGGAGCGCGGCCCGGCCGCTCCGCGCGGGCTCAATCCCCGATCACCTTGACCAGCACGCGCTTCTCGCGGCGGCCGTCGAACTCGCCGTAGAAGATCTGTTCCCACGGGCCGAAGTCGAGCTTTCCCTTCGTCACCGCGACGACGACCTCCCTCCCCATGACCTGGCGCTTGTGATGCGCGTCGCCGTTGTCCTCGCCGGTCCGGTTGTGCCGGTACCTGCCGGGGTCGTGCGGGGCGAGACGCTCGAGCCACTCCTTGTAGTCCTGGTGGAGGCCCGGCTCGTCGTCGTTGATGAAGACGCTGGCGGTGATGTGCATCGCGTTGACCAGGCAGAGGCCCTCTTCGATGCCGGCCTCCGCCACGATGCGCTCCACCGCCGGCGTGATGTTCTCGAACCCCATCCGCTCCGGAAGGTTCAGTCGCAAGTACCGGGTGATAGATTTCATAGCGCCGCTCCGACGTTTTTGGCCGCTCCCCGGCGGGCTTGTTCGGCGCCGGGAAGCGAAACTATATTTCCCGACTGGGAGATCCCGCTCCGGTGCGAGGATCCTTCCGGACAGAGGGCCGCATGCGGAAACGTCGGTTGGGGGAACGTGGCGAAGGCCGGCTCGGGTTGCTCGTGGCGCTGGCGCTCCTGGGCATGGGCATCTTCCTCGGGGTCAAGATCCTCCCCGTCCGGATCAACGCTTACGAGTTCAAGGACTTCATCTCCGAGGAGTGTCGGTTCGGCGCGTCGAAGAACACCGACGCGATGATCTACAAACGAATCTACGAGAAGGCACGCGAGCTCGAGATCCCTCTCGACAAGAAGAACCTGCTCCTGGAGCGGACGACCTCCAATCTGATCATCCATGCCCGCTACGAGCAGCCGATCGACCTCAAGTTCACCAAGTACGTCTTCAAGTTCAACGAGACGGTGCAGTATCAGGCCTTCTAGTGTCCCGTAATTGGGGATCCTAGATCCGGATCAATTCCCCCTCGTCCACGACGACCCTCCCGGACGCGATCACCGTCCGCACTCGCCTCACGCCGAGGCGATAGACCAGGTGGTAGCGGTTCGGGACCGCATGGACGACCAGGTCCGCGCGCTTGCCCACCTCGATCGAGCCCGTCTCCCCCGCCCGCCCGAGCGCGTGCGCGGCATTGAGGGTCGCGGCCGCGATCGCCTCGTCGATCGTCAATCGAAGCGAGAGACAGGCGTGCTCCAGAACGGTCCCCATCGCCTCGGTCGGGCAGGTTCCCGGGTTGAAATCGGTCGCCACCGCGACCGCGACCCCCGCGTCGACGAGCCGTCGCGCGGGCGGACGTTTCTCCTGCATCAGGAAAAACGTCGCCGCCGGGAGGAGCACGGCGACCGTCCCCGCGCGGGCCAGGGCCTCGATTCCCTCGTCCGAGACGTGCTCGAGGTGATCAGCCGACGCGGCGCCGAGCGCCGCGGCGAGCGCGGCGGCCGAATCGTCGGCGAGCTGGTCGGCGTGCAGGCGCACGCCCAGACCCTCTGCCGCGGCCGCTTCTAGAACGAGACGCGCCTCGGCGAGCGAGAACGCGTGGGCGTCCACGAAGACGTCGGCGTAGGAAGCAAGGCCGGCGCGGGCCACCTCGGGGAGCATCCCGCGCGCGACCTCCTCGACGTAGCGCGCGCGGTCCCCCCGGCGCTCGAGGGGCACGGTGTGCGCCCCGAGGAAGGTCGCGACGACCTCGACGGGGTGCCCGCGCGCCCCGTCGCGGAGCGCCGTCAGCTGCTTCAGCTCGGCCTCGCGCTCGAGCCCGTACCCGCTCTTCGCCTCGACCAGCGTGGTGCCGAGCGAGAGCATCGCGTCGAGGCGCGCGCGCACGAGCGAGGCGAGGTCCACGCGCGAGGCCGCGCGCGTGGCGGAGACGGTGGACAGGATGCCGCCTCCGCGCGCGGCGATCTCCGCGTAGCTCTTCCCGGCCAGGCGCTCGTTGAACTCCGACTCGCGCCATCCCGCGAACGGGAGGTGCGTATGCGCGTCGACGAAGCCCGGGATGACCGTGCCGCCCCGCGCATCCAGGGTCCGCCCCCCGGGGCGCACGGCGACCGCCCGGCGGAACTCGCGCTCCGAGCCGACGAACACGATGCGATCGCCCGCGCACGCCACCGCCGCGTCGTCCACGACGCGCACGCGCCCGAGGTCGGCCCCGAGGCGCGGGTGACGTCCTTCCGGTGTGGCGAGCTGCGAGATGCCGACGACGGCGAGGTCGGCTTCGATCATCCGACGTCGGTCGTGGAGCGGCGGCGCATGAACCGGAGGCTTTCCTGGTCGGCCTTCTCCTGCTTGCGGAGATCGAGAAGGGCCAAGTGCTCTTCGAGCATGGCGCGCAGCCTTCCTTCGAACGAGTCCCGCTCGAGACCGAGACGTCCGATCTCGTTCTCGACCGCCTGGAGCTGGTCCTGGGCCTGCGCGAGGATCCGCTCCGCCTTCACGCGCGCCTCGCGCACGAGAAGGTCGGCTTCGGCCTTCGAGCGCTCCCGCATGTCCTCGGACATGCGCTGCGCGGTGAGCAGCGTCTCCTGGAGGGTCCGCTCGCGCTCCTTGAAATCCTCGAGGCGGGACTTCAGCGTGGCGTTCTCTTCCGAGAGCGTCCCGTTCTCGAGATTGAGCCGCTCGGCCTCCTCCGAGACCGCCTTCAGGAACAGCCGGACCTCGTCCACGTCGAACCCACGCATTTTCCGCGTGAAGTCCTGGCTGTCGATGTCCCGCGCGGTCAGTCGGGTGCTCATCCGGAATTCCTCCGAAGCACGGCAAAACATAGCCCCGGACCCCCGGCGTTGCAAGAAATCCGTTGGATTCGGTACGTTCCGGCGGGCCGACCCCTCAGGCGCGCTCGCCGAAGATCGCCCGCCCGACGCGAACGAGGGTCGCGCCCTCCTCGATGGCCACCTCGAAATCGTCGGTCATCCCCATCGACAGCTCCGGCAGCGGCCGGCCGAGGCGCTCCGCGGCCCGGTCGCGCAGCGCGCGCAGGCGCACGAACCACGGACGCGATTCCTCGGGATCGGCCACCGGAGGAGGAACGGTCATCAGTCCGCGGAGCGCCAGGTGCGGGCAGGCCGCGACCGCCTCGAGGAGTGGCATCACGGCGGGCTCATCCACGCCGCTCTTCGTGCTCTCCCCCGAGAGGTTCGCCTGGACGAGAACCGGCTGCACGAGGCCCCGCGTCGCGGCACGGCGATCGAGCTCTGCGGCCAGCTCAGCGTCATCCACCGAATGGATCAGCTCGAACGCTCCCACCGCCTGCTTGGCCTTGTTGCTCTGGAGGTGGCCTACCAGGTGCCATCGCGCCGCGGCAGGGACCTCCGGGATCTTCGCGAGCGCCTCCTGAACGCGATTCTCGCCGAACACGGCGAGGCCGGCGCCCATCGCCTCGCGAACGGACGCTGCCGCGACCGTCTTCGATACGGCGACGAGCGTGACGGATGCCGGATCGCGCCGGGCCCGCGCGCAGGCCGCGGCGATCCGGTAGCGGACCTCGTGCGCGCGGCGCGCAAGCGGGGTCATCGGCTCGGGGTCTCGAAGACCTCGTGCAATCGCACCGGATCCGCTCCCGGGGAGGCCGCCGCGAGATCGAGCGCCCGGTTGAGGAGCTTGTCGGCGTCCTTGTTGCGCGCCCGGGGAACGTGAGCGATGCGGAACGCGGCGAACGCCGCCGCCCGGCGCCGGGCCTCCGCGTGCAGGGGGACGAGGTCGGGGTGGCGCACCCTGTACTCCCCGAGGATCTGCCTCACGACGAGCTCCGAGTCGGCGAGCAGGGTGACGTCGTCCGCCCCCCTCTCGGCAGCCAGGGCGAGCGCCTCGAGCAGGCCGCTGTACTCGGCGACGTTGTTGGTCGCACGGCCGATCGTCCCCGCGAACCCTTCGACGGGACGGTCCGCGTCATCGAGCAGGACCACGCCCCAGGCCGCCGGTCCCGGATTGCCACGGGATCCGCCGTCGAACCCCGCGCGAAACCGACCCGTCATTCAGAGGTTGATGCTGGCGCCGGAGGCGTCGCCCGCGGCGGCTTCGGTCGGGGCCTCGCTCCTGAGCGCGGCCTCGAAGTAGAGGTAGCGCTTGCAGTTGCTGCACGCGTGGATCCGGGTCGCCTGCTTGATCTCCTGGTAGACCTGCGGACGGACGCGGACGTGGCACGCGCTGCACATCTCGCGATCCGCCTTGACGAGGAAGACCCCGCGGCGTCCCTCCTCCACCCGGCGGACGTTCGCGACGAGGTCCGCGGGAAGAGCGGCCTCGATGTCCGCGCGCTCCGCGGAGGCCTGCGTCATGCGGGCCTGCGCGTCGGTGACGGCGGCTTCCACCTCCGCCCGCTCCTTCTCGACGATGGCGCGCTCGGACTCGATGTGGGCCGCGCGGCCGTCGAGGTCCCCCTTGAGGGTCTCGACCTCGTCCATGCTCTTGAGAATCGTGCTCTCGTGATCGTCGATCTGCGCCTTGACCGCGTCGATCTCCTTCAGGACGGCGGCGTACTCGCGCTGGTTCTTGACCTGCATCAGGCTGTCCTGGTACTTGCGACGCGCCTCTTCGAGCGATCCGAGCTCGAGGGTGCGCGCGCGCCGGTCGGCCTCGATCGCGTCGAACCGGTCCTTGACGGCGACGTACTCGGCATTGCGCTCGCGGAAGCGGTTCTCGGCGTCCTCGATCCGGGCGGGCGCACCCTCGACCACGGCCCGCGCGGCCTGGATGTCGAGCGCGAGCTCCTGGATTCTCAGCAGGCTCGCCAGCTGGCGTTTGACGTCGGTCATGCACCCCTCCGTCGATGCGATAGCGCCCTGAAAACACGAAGGGCGCTCGAGAACCGAGCGCCCTTGGTCGAGGCCGTGGTCCTTGGACCCGCCGCGAGCCCTCGGCGGCGGATCCGCGGGCGGTCGTCGTGATCGATCGAATCCTTGAATCTCATCACGGTAACGGTCCATTTTATCCGCTCCGGGCACCCGCGTCAACGGGCCGTGTTCAGGCTTGGCGGAGCGCGCGGCGCACCAGCGCGTCTTCCTCGCGCTCGTGCTCGCGGATCACGATCAGGATCCGCTCGAGCTCGGACTTGAGCGCGCCGGCGTCGGCGCGCTCCGCGGAGCGGGCGGTCCTGCGGACCTCGTCGAGCGCCGCGCCCATGCGCGCGTGCTCGGCACGGATCCGGCGGATGTCGCTCTCAGCCTGCGGAAGCGCGTCGGCGACGGCCTGGAGGAGACCCCCGTCCTCCTCGAGCCGGAAATGCTCCTCGAGTCGGTCCTTGAAGCTGTCGATGCGCACGGCGAGGCCGCGCATCGTCTCGCCGGTCGCGGCGGCGGGATCGAACTCCCGGACGCCCCGCTCGAGCTGATCGAGGTGGAACTGAATGACCTCGTGCTCCTCGAGCGACTGCTCGGTCAGCTTGGGGAAGGTCGGTGACCCGCTCATCGGAGTGCTCTCCTCGCCGGCCGAATCCGCCGCACGACTCAAGTTTGGCGCGTTCGCGGGTTTCGTCAAGTCGGCTCCGCGCCAAGAGCGGTCCATAGTGGTTCCGAGATTGTCACGGTTTGAGCGTCCGGCATGATGTCCACGCGTGGACAGTGCGGGTGGACAAGTGGACACAGAAACCGCAGAAGGGCGCGCTGCTCGATCTCGGAACCACTATGTCGGCGCTCCGGACTCCGCGCCCCGCAGGGCGATGCGCCGGCAGACCGCCTCGATCGACTCGACCGCCTCGTCGAGACGCGCGTCCTCGGGCTCGAGGCGGATCACGTCGACGCGCCGGCGGGCGAGGCCGGACGCGACGAGCCGGTAGGCGTCCTGCAAGGACGCGAGAAAGCGCTCGTTCTCGTACGGCTCGAGCGCGCGCCCCCCGGCGCGGACGTGCTCCATCGTGGCTTCGGGACGGCGCTGGGAGAGCACCAGCACGTCCGGCATCGGCGGATGCGCGAGGTCGAACGTGTTGAGCAGCCACACCTCCGGCGCCTTCTTCACGAACGACAGCCACTCCCGCTTCGGGATCTTCCTCTTGCCGGACAGGTAGAGCGTCAGCGGCTGCATGTCCCGCTCGTCGAACGCATTCCCGTGGAACTCGGCGACGGCCCAGGCGAGGAGATCGACGAGCGGAGATCCGTCGGAGACGACGAACCGGGCCGAGTGCCCGTGCTGCAGCGCCTCGTCGGCGCGGGCACTCGCGACCATCTGCGCGAACCGGTTGCCCCGGTACAGCCCTCCGGTGCGGAAAGCCCAGGCGAGCGCGCGCGGCCACGCGGTGCTCCGGACGACGGGAAACGCTGCCGCCTCCCGCACGCCCTCGCGGTCCGCTTCCAGGATCGGCGTGCCGATTCCGATCGTCGTGTCGATGCCGCCGAGACGTTCCGTCAGCGCGCGGAAGAGCGCCCGGTTCGTCTCGGCGTCGATCCCGCAGCAGGCCACGCGCACCGGCGGGGCGGGCCGTGGTCCTGGCACGGGGGGCGGAGGAGGTGCCAACGCCAGGACGTCGTCGCGGACGGCCTCCGCGATGTCCCGCGCGTCGAGCAGCGGCGAGTAGGTCCGCGGCTTGCCGATGATGACGTCGAGCCCGAGCGGAAGGGGGACGGCCTCGCCGCGCGGGAGGCTTCGCTCCGCGCCCGAGATGAACACGGGAAGGACCAGCACGCCCGGGACGCTCTTGACGAGCTTGCCGATCCCCGGCCGGAATGCCGCCACGATTCCGGGCTCGCCGCGGCTCCCCTCCGGGAAGAAGATGAGCGACTCTCCCTGCTGGAGCGCTTCGATGATCGGCGAAAGCACGTCGCGGCCGGCGGGAGCGGTTCGCTCGATGCCCATCGCGTTCATCCAGACCATCGACAGATTCCGCCGGAACCCGGTCTGGCCGAAGTAATCGGCCGCAGCCACCGGGTGCACGTGGGGTAGACGGCGAAGGGGAAAGATGCTCATCAGGAGCGCCGCGTCGAGGTGCGAGTTGTGATTCGCGACAACGATGCAGGGGCCCTCCGGAACGTAGTGCCTCCGGCGGAAGTGCGCCCCCCAGAACAGCTTGAGCGCCGGGCGGACGAACCCCGCCTGGAACGCGTACATCGCCGCGAGCCGGAGCCACCGGCGGATCACTCTCACGAGGCGACCGTCTGCAGGTAGTGATAGTAGACCGGAGCGGCGAACAGCGCGGGAATCGTCCGGTCGAGGAAGGCCGCACGTCCGAGCATCGCGTCGGAGGCCGTCCGGGACAGGTCCTGCGCCACCGCATCCGAGACGAGCGATCCGCCCGCCATCGCGAGCGCGACGAGCCCCCCGGCGACCCCGCCCTGGAGGGTCGTGGTTCCCGCCTTGGGACCGAAGATCGCGCCGAGGCCCACGGCGAGCGCGATCGACACCGCGAGACCGAGGACGGGCTGCGTGCGCTCCTCCCCCGGCTTGATCCGGCCCGTCAGCCGTTGCGGCAGATCGGCGAACAGCCCAGTGATTCCGAACAGCTCGAGGCGTCCGTCGGGCTGGTGGGTGAGCAGACCGATGTGCGCTGCGCAGAAGACGAAGACGATGACCCCGAGAAGGACTCGCCCGAGCGCATCGAGCAGGCCCGGCTGACGCGGCGTGACCGACAGCAGCACCGGGATCAGCAGGAACAGTCCGATGCCCGTGGCCGCCGAGAGCAGGTCGAACGATCCGACCCAGGCGGGCCACAGCGCGAGCGGCACCGCCACGTACGTCGCGAAGATGCCCCACCGGTCCTGGGGTCTGAGCGGCGTGAGGAAGAAGTACTGCTTCAAGGCGATGAACATGACGATACCGAGGACGGGAAACGAGTACATCCGGGGCAAGCGCGACAGGAGCACGAGCATCACCGCGAACTGCACCCAGGCGAACAGCCAGCCGGGAAGCGCCCGGTACCGCCCGCCGCGACGGCCCATCAGCAGCGCATAGGGCGCGACGATCGCCAGCGACGCCACGAGCGCCGTCACGATCGTGGGAATGCCGTGCATCCGTCCTCCGCGCGCCCATTATGCGCGTGGTTCAGCTCCCGACTTCGACGGTCCTCAACGCGATTCGTGTCCAGATCACGAACGCCGCCGAGCACGCCGCGCCCGCGAGGCCGAGTCCGAAGACGATGCCGAGGACGCCGCTGACGCCGATGGCCGGCGCCACTCGGAGCCCGGCCCAAGCCAGCGGGGCCGCCAGCACCGCGTACCGGACGGTCGACATGACGAGGCCGGGACGCCCGCGCCCCATGCCCTCGAACACGGGACGGCACAGGAAGAAGGGGATCGAGAGGAGAGCGACCGCAGGGATCCAGCGCAGGGCCGGCACCAGGAGCGCCACCGTGACCGGCGATTCGGACATGTGGCGCGCGAGGGGTCCCGCCGCGAGATAGATCACCGGCGTCGCGGCCAGAAGGTAGACGAGGCCAGCTCCTTCGACCTCGCGCAGCCCGGTGCGCACGCCGGCGACGTCCTTCTGTCCGAACCTGCGGGCGGCAAACGGCAGCATCGCGATCGACGCGGCGATCGCCGGCATCACGACGAACTGGTACACCCGGTAGAAGATCGCGTAGGCCGCGAGCGCCTCCTTTCCGTGCTCGAGGCCCTTGAGCAGCCAGTTCACGACGCCGGTTTCGGACGCCATCAGCACGTACGAGAGGGCGGAGGGGACGGCGAGCGCGAACAGCGCGCGGTACGGTCGCGGGTCGCGTCCCGGAACCGCGGGCTCGTTCCGTGCCGCGCGCGCGCGCTCGTGCGCCGAGGCCTTGCGCAGCGCGTAGACGAGACCTCCGAATCGGCCCAGGACCGTGGAGAACGCGATCCCGAAGACGCCCCAGTGCAGCACGAACGTGAAGACCGTGTTTAGGGCGACGTTGATGACGTTCGACCAGATCCCCGCCCACATCGTCGCGCGCGTGTCGCCGTGCGCCTTGACGATCGAGTCCGGGAGCACCGACCAGAACAGGGTGAACGCCGATCCCGCGATCAGCGTCGAGCCGTAGATCGCGAACTGGTGCGCGACCTCGCGATCGGGAGAAAGGCGGCCGGCGAACACCCAACATCCGGCGCCCACCAGGCTGAACGCCGGCACGCACAGGAGAACCAGACGCCAGCTCGCCTCGAGGTACTGGCGCAGCTTGACCTCTTCCCGTGCCCCCATCGCGCGGGAGAAGTTCGACGTGAGGCCGGTCGACAGGCCGACCCAGACCGCGATCATCAGGAACTCGAACGGAAACGAGAGGCCGATCGCCGCGACCGCGGCGTCCGAGAGGAACGAGGCGTACCACGTGTCGACGAACGTGAACAGCGATCGCATCCAGAACGACACGACCAGCGGCGCAGTCATCGCGAGCAGGCCGGGGACGAGAACCGCGGGGGAGGCCGGCGCCGGCCGCCCCTCCGGGGCACCGGCCGTCACGCGGGCGTTCCGCCGAGGGCGGTGGACGCCAGCATCCCGCAGGCCGCGTGGATCTCCGACCCGCCGGAATACCGGCGCACGAACGGGATGCGGTATTCCTTCAACGCCGCGAGGAACCGGCCTCGCTCCTCGTCGCCGGGCGGGATGTGGCGCCCCGTGGAATCGTTGACGTCGATCACGTGAACGCGCGCGGCGGATCCGTCGAGAAGTCGCGCGAGCGCTACGGCCTCGTCGCGGCCGGTGTTGAACCCGGCGATGAGGACCCAGGCGAGGTGCAGCACGCCGCCGCGGCGCTCGGCGAGCCGCTTCATCGCCCGCATCAGCGCGTCCTGGCGATACACGCGGGCCAGCGGGATCAGCGCCTCGCGCTTCTCCGGAATCGCGGACGTGAGAGAGAGGATCAGCCGGTACACGTGACCTTCGTCCGCGAGCCGCTCGATTGCGGGCAGGAGCCCGACCGTCGAGATCGTGATCGACTCGCCCCGGATCCGACCGCCGTTCGGGTCGCGGAGAATGGCGGCGGACCGCATCACGGCGTCGTAGTTCTGGAGCGGCTCCCCCTGCCCCTGGAAGACGACGCCGGTCACCGGGCGCTCGGGGGCGTCCTGCCGCACAGCGAGCACCTGGTCGACGATCTCCCACGGCTCGAGATTCCGTCTGAGGCCGAGCCGGCCGGTCTCGCAGAACGCGCAGCCGAGCGCGCACCCGGCCTGCGAGGACACGCAGACGCTCCAGCGGGGCCTCTCGAGCGGGATGCGGACGGTCTCGACGAGCGCGCCGTCGGGGGCCCGGAACAGGTACTTCACGAACCCGTCGCGGGCGCTCACGCGCTTGTCTATGAGCGCCAGCCGGCTCGTCCGCCCGCGCGCGAGGATCTCGGTTGCCAGCGCGCGCGACACGCCGCGCACTCCGTCGAGGTCGTCGCACCCGGCTCCGATCAAGCGGCAGATCAGGCGCCGGGCGATCGGGGCGGGAATCGGCAGGTCGGGCCAGAGCGCCGACAACGATTCCGGTGTCTGGCTTCGAAGATGAGCCGAGGTCACGAGCGGGAATGCTACCGGATGCGTGCTATCCACGCCGCGCCGGCAGCCACTCCTCGATGGCGCGCGTCACGGCCTCGACGGTGAAGCCGAACTTCTCGCCGAGGACGCCGCCCGGGGCCGACGCGCCGTAGTGGTCGATCCCGAGGCACAGGCCCTTCGGCCCGGCGAGCGCCCGCCACGGCGTGGTGCGGCCGGCCTCGATGGTCGCGACCGGAACGCCCGGCGGAAACAGCGCGTCCCGGTACGCGCCGTCCTGGGCGGCGAAGATCTCCGCGCACGGGATCGAGACCACGTGGAGCTCGACACCCTTGGCGGCGAGCGCCTCGCGCGCCCCCACGGCGAGCGACAGCTCCGACCCGGTCGCGGCGACGACCGCGTCCGGGCGCCCCGTGCCCGCGACGCGATACCCTCCGCGGCGCATCTCCGCTTCGCCGGCCCCGGAGGGGCGCGCGATCGCCGGGAGCTTCTGCCGCGTGAGCACGATCGCGGACGGCCCGTCGCCGCGCTCGAGCGCCATGCCCCACGCGAGCGCCGTCTCGACCCCGTCGGCCGGGCGCCAGACGTGCAGATTTGGAACGAGGCGGAGGGAGGCCACCTGCTCGATCGGCTCGTGGGTCGGGCCGTCCTCCCCGACGAAGATCGAATCGTGCGTGAACACGTAGACGACCGGCAGCCTCGAGAGCGCCGCGAGGCGGATTGCCCCGCGCATGTAATCGGAGAACACGAGGAACGTCGACCCGTACGGCCGGAACGATCCGTGGTAGGCGATCCCGTTGAGAACCGCACCCATCGCGTGCTCGCGGACTCCGAAGCGGATGTTCCGTCCCTCGAACGAGCCGGGGGAGACGTCGGGCGATCCCTTTACCGCGGTGAACGTCGACGAGACGAGATCGGCCGCCCCGCCGATCAGACCGGGCAGGAGTGCCGCCGCCTTCTGCAGGATCTCCCGGCCGTGCTCGCGCGTCGCGGCTGCCGACGTCGGCGCGGCCGCGAGGAGCGTGCCCACCACGCCGGGCGGAGCGGTCCGCTCCCACACCCCGCGCCATTGCTCCGCCTTGACGGGATTGGCGTCCGCCCAGCTGCGGAATCGCTGCTCCCAGCCCGTGCGAAGCGCGGCGCCCTCCTCGGCGCGCGCGCGGAAGAAATCCCGGACCTCGTCGGGAACGAGGAATGCCGGCTCGACCGGCCAGCCGAGCTTCTCCTTGGCGGCCCTCGCCTCGTCGGGCCCTAGCGGAGAGCCGTGGGCCTCCGCGCTGTCCTGCTTGTGCGGCGCCCCGTAGCCGATGTGGGTCTTGCACGCGATCAGCGACGGCCGCGCGCGGTCCGCGATCGCCGCCTCGATCGCCCGGGCGATCGCGTCGTGGTCGTACCCGTCGACGGTCTGCACGTGCCAGCCGAACGCGGCGTAACG